>Ga0196889_1000040_pt1 | contig 37958 bp, 48 predicted proteins | sample VirMetDEL_Nov_12_FD_166415 | JGI IMG/M metagenome (GOLD analysis project Ga0196889, IMG submission 166415) | Aqueous microbial communities from the Delaware River and Bay under freshwater to marine salinity gradient to study organic matter... | ecosystem: Environmental > Aquatic > Marine >...
TCGACCTAACCACCGTGGACTTACCACCAGAGGTTGGTGATAGAAGTAAGTGCAACTTTTTTTTACGAATACCATTGTGTGCCGTTAGAAATTTAAAATTGCTTCTAAAGAAACACTCAGCAGACTTGGCAGTTAAAGCATTTATTTTTTCTTGATCAAAGTCTATTTGCTCTGGATACATTATTCACCACCTATCAGTTCTAACAGTTTTTTATCTAGTTCATCTTTTCGTCTTTGACTTGCCTTTTCTGGGTTGTTGGATCTTTCACACCAGGTTTTTAAATACAAACCGGCCTTTCTGGTTTTTTTATTTTCTTGCTTCCAGAAAAAAGCATTGGTTACTTCATCTTTTAGGAATGATGCGTCATAATTAAAGAATAGTTCTTCTTGTATTTTTTTAGTTCCAGTGGATTTTAACCATGCGATTATTTCATCATCATCAAATAAGCCGACAAAGTTGTCTGAAAAACTGCTACCATCTTTCTTCTTTACATTCTTTACATTCTTGTATGTGGTTACTTGTTGGTTACTTGTTGGTTGTTTGTTGGTTGACTCGCTGGTTACGTGCTGGTACTTATCCCAATTATTCACAATAATAATAGACCCTTGTGGTGAAGATTTGATGGTTATCTCGTTGGTTGATTTTAAGTGGTTTATTGCGGTGCGTATAGATTGCTCTGATAAACCAGACTCGACAGTAGCCTTTTTTCTACCAAACCAAAAGCCGCCTTTAGGGATGGTTTTCCCTTTGTATTTCATTTCTTTGTGCGATGCCTTAAGCAGTATATACTCAAAGAAATGTGCGGTTTTGTAATCTGTGAACCACTCCCAATTTAGTTTGTCACGATGCGTTTTTATCCAACCACTCGCCATTACTTAAGTACCACGTAAAAAACAGCATCATCATCTTCAAGATCCATAACGACACCACTACCGTTTACTGTATATGTCGTTACGATAGCTGAGATTATGTCTATAAGCATGCATGATTTAATTTTCATACTAATCCTGGCAACTTCCCTCATTTTTATTCTCCTTTAAACTGTATTTTTATTCTTAAATTTAGATGATAAAACTTGACGATATATAGAAAATATACCATTGTGCTTTATCATCTTTTTTTGTTATAGCTAACCTTACTAATAGTGTGTGTATAAGGTTAGCTTTTTTCTTTTAACTTAAATAATTATTCTCATTTTAGCAACTCATATCTTTTTGCTATTTCAGCTCCAGCATAAATAAGATCTTGTCTCAATGCATTGATGTATGTCTCATCTCTCTTACATACCAGATATAAAGGTGACATACCATCGCAGTATGAAACAAATACCCACCGATCAAAGCCTGTAATCATCATCAATCCCTGGACCTGGGAAAAGTATGTAGTTGGTAGTTCGTTCTTTAAAAGATAACCAACGTGAGTACTAGGTTGTGGACATTTTATTTCTAGACCTATTCTATCTTCCAGGTTTATAGCATCAGGTGAACCACCACAAGGAACTTCCATAGACTCCAGGAAGCCAATCTTTTCAAAGTTTAGATCCCTGGTGAAATTGATAAACTCTAAAGCTTCATCTTCAGTCTCGTTACCATGCTTCATTGCCTCACTTTGGAAGGTATCTTCTAATTTTCCAGTGAGTAGGAATGCGACTTTTTTATTGATCAAAGTCTCAAGTGAGGTTGATCTTTTGCATTTAGCTGGAGTTGTTACCTTTGAAAATTCACTGGCAGTAATGAGTGGACCTCTGGCTTTGAACCACTCTTCACTGTTTTGCTCAACGTCTAGAGTCCTAAACATTTTGGCCGCCTTGGACCACAGTCCTTTTTTGCATCAATGCCTTAATAGCTTTTTTAGCTTCGAGTGAAGTTAGCATATCCAGGTTATCAACTCTTAGGAACTTTAGAAGTTTTGGCATGTCGGTATCAGTACTCTTTGCAATTGAGAGAATCTCACTTTTTTGTTCTTCAGTTGCAGAGATATCAGTGGCCCTATTCGCATCATCATCTTCTTCCTGGACCGCAAGACCTAAAGCCGACTCAATGGCCGCACGTTTCGCATACGTAAGTGCGGACTTTCTTCTTTGAGATTGATTCATCTTTCCACCATCATCTAGTTTCTCGTAATAGTACTCTGATTTATATTGACCACCATCGGCATGCTTTATTGTAATGGTTATCATGCTTGTTCTTTCATCGACATTCTTAGTATCGAAATAATATGACAATCCGTACTTCCCTAAAAATGGTTTAATAACGTGGACAATCTCATCAAACGGTGCATAGTTTGAGTTATGTGCCTTTTTAATTTTGTTGATAATAGGGCATTCTCTTTGGAAACCACTAAGGGCCGCATTCAAAGACTTCTCAGCTTGTCTATTCTCAATCCTTTCTTGCATATCAATTAACTTTGAAAGCTTGTCAGGATCGAAATCAGGACGCATGGATAGCTCTAAAATTTGACTCTCCATAGTTACCAGTTGTTTCTCTTCTTGTTTGATTAGATCTAGTTGATCACTCATCTTTTTTCCTTTGGTTAAATTATTTCACTTATAAATACAAAAATATTCACTATAACTTGAATGACTAATGGCACTAAAATTCCTATTAAAATACCTTGTGACCTAAAAATGATCACATCTTCCTTTTCTTTTGGTATTGGATACATTGTTTTGTGAGTACACCTCAAGCCAAGTATTACAATTCCAACAATAATTAACGGATCAATATACATATAAACTCCTATCTACCTATTTGGCTTAAGACATAAAGCAAAAGCACTTGTAACGACAAAACAAAAACAATTAAAACATCCATCAACATGTTAAAATTCCTTATGCTTACCAGACTCAATAGCGTAAACAATTGCATATGCCAGGTATAACGGATCATTCTTTTGACCTAGGATCTTGTCGATTGATCTAATGTTTGGTTCTAAAACAATGCGAGCGACTTCCTTGCACATCTCATAATCGCTACATGTTTTAGTAATCTCTACGCAAGTCCTGTAATCTTTTTCGGATAATATATCCATAATTTTTGCCTTCTTCATAATTTCTCCTATAAAATTTATTTAGATTAGACCTTCATTTATCCATTCACATAAAGCTTCGGCCATATTTTTATTCACTTCTTCATCAATGAGATATTCAAGTTCCATTGAAAACTCTTTATTAAAAAACCTAATGACATCGGTAAGATCTTGTTCACCAGTTTTGTCATAGATCCTTGAGCTACATTCAAGACCTTCATATCCTGGAGTTACATCAAGACATGCCTTAACCACAATTGTTAGGTCAATTGACTCTTCATCTACTTCACGATCATCAACGTATTGTGTTAAAGTATGAGTAAAATTAAATTCGGTATGATGTTTCATGATTTATCCTTTTTTATTTAGTATAAGATTTAAAGCATTGGCGAGGTCCACAGTATCAATCTCAGTTTTAGGTCCAGGAATCGCTACGCTATCCGACTCAATCAATTCCATGATGTATTGTGTCATACTTATTTGTCTATCAATCGCTACTTTCCTGGCTTTTCTCCATACATCTAAAGGCATGTTACGAACTGATACGGTTGCTTTTCTAGTTTCTTGGTTTTTCATATTATCTCCTCTTAAGTTTAGTTATGATTTTTTCAATATCTTCAATAATTTCTTTATCAATGCCGTGTGGTGGACATTCATCGTATTGATCCTCTACACCTCTACGTAACGCATCAAGCAAGACGATTCTTTTATCATTATCAGCATAGTAAACCTGGTCGGCTAACTGACTTTCACAAGTTATCTTTATGTTTCCATCGGCATCCAGGCTAAATAGATCCCTAGTGATAGGTTCACCATTCACATTCTCTATTGTTTTGGTAACAACAATCGATTCTTTATCGTGACACCTTGGAACTTTCCTTAATGTATGATCTACATTGATTCTCCAGGGTGACGTTTGCATGTTAAATGGAACTAATTTTTGGAACTTGAGATCTTTCATACTCATCCTTTGGTTGGTGCATATCATTGATATGTGTTATATTTAAGAAGTATATTATCGCACATACTTGACAAGAGTACAACATTATTTACATATATTTTTCTTAACTTTGAAATTTTTATATGCCAATATATTGTAAATTAAATTTTTTTGGAGTCTAATATTACTATGAGTGATCAGAACGAACTAACACCGCAGCAAGAAAGATTTTGCCATGAGTACATCATAGACCTGAATGCCACTCAGGCGGCTATTAGAGCTTCATACAGCGAAGATACAGCAAGGCAGCAAGGTTCACGCTTGTTGTCAAATGCTAACATCTTAGAATTAGTGTATAAGCTTAATCAGGAAAGAATAAAGGAAGTTAAGATTGATGCTAACTTTGTTCTAGGGGAGCTTCACAAGATAGCAAGTTCAAGTGTAAAGGACATGTTAAATGATGATGGCACTTTTAAAAACATATCTGAGATCCCGGACCACGTAGCAAAAACAATTCAAAATATAGATATAGAAGAAAGAGTTGAAAGAGACAGAGATACCGGAGAAGAGTTAGCGGTTGTCAAAGTAGTTAAGGTCAAACTCTGGAATAAAGACAAGTCGCTTGAAAATTTAGGTAAACATTTAAAGTTATTTACTGATAAGATGGAAGTCGGTATGTCACAAACACTTGAACAGATCATTGGAAACTCTATGAAGGACAAGGAATGAAGTATTTTATCAGGTTAGTATTAGTAATCCCTTTTTTCGTTACACTAACCATTGGATTTATCCTTTTATTTCTCACAGATGATCAGAGAATTGTAGGGCCAATTGATAGAGTCCTGGATTACATGTTATATATATCAGAGTTATCAACACTAAAGGAAGATTAATGACTACAATGGAGCAAGAAACAAACGATATCATAGTGAAACTTTCATATGCAGAACTTGAACAAGTGGTCCAGGACCATGAGACAGTTATCAAAAATGCAGCTATCATGCTAGGTAAACAAAAGAAAATCATAGAAGATCTTAAAAAGCATCTTGAATTTAACCTTAAGATATTGGCAGACATAGAAATTGAGAATATGAAACTCAAGGATGCACAGTGAGTCAAAGAATATCAGGACCTAATGAGCATGTGCCTGGCACAACCGTTGATCACTCAGAGATAACGGCCACAGATGTATTACAAGATGATGGAAGTAACAAGCGATTATTGGATGTAAGAGTCTTAACAGATGGAGCGTTCGGTTCGTATGATACAATCACAGCGACATACCCTACGGCACTAACAGAAGTATATACATACAGCTTGAATGCAGTTGATCTTGGAAACATAACAGTCACATACCAGGACACGGCAAAGAAAATTTTACTTAGCGTGGTGAAGAATGCCCTTTAAGTTCAATCCATTGACAGGAAAGTTAGATCTTGTTGATCCTAATGAGATCAATTTCTCATATATAGACGTTGAACTAGGTAAAGAGTTAACAATTCCAAGCGGACAGCAGATGATAGTGTATGAAGCACTTAACCTGGATGGCGACCTTGTTATTAATGGTGAACTTGTTATCTTTAATGGTAAGGTTTTAAGTAGGATAATAGATACAGATGTAAGCGAGACTATAAATATAGAGGTCTTTGAGGTGGTTAGACAGACAGTATCAGGGATAACCACAAGTTTTAGCTCTGTAAGTAGAGGTTCACAGATAACAGTTACTAATAGAAGTGGTGGTGACAACACTTTAAATATAACAATACAGGGGACAGCTTCACCAACCATAAAAGACAGGGAAAGTTTTTCACTTATATATAACGGGATAGATTATGACTTTACTTAGAGACACCGGAGCAATTTCTATTGGAAATAGTTCGGTTACTCCACTACTTGCCGGAACTACATTCACAGGCACAGGCGAGCAAAACGACTTGCCCCACGTTGGTATTCAATTAAAAACAGATGTAGCCGGAACTTTATACTTTGACTTTTCTAACGATGGTATAAATTGGGATAGTACCTTTCCAGTTTCGGGCTTTGAGGTATCGGCAAACATACCAGAGTTTCATACAGCAGTTAAGCTTGGAAGATACTTCAGACTAAGGTTAGTTAACAATGGCACAGATCAAACATACCTAAGACTAACGACATACTATGGAAATAATTTTGTACCTTCATCAGCTCCACTTAACCAATCCATAGGCAGAGACACAGATGCAATGACAGTAAGACCATCAAGTTTTGTTGATGAAGTTGCAATCGGAAGAAGGGGCGGTGTATCTAACTTTAATAAGTTTGGATATAGAAGCGGTCTAACAAATGCCGGTGGTGAGCAAACAATATGGGCCACAACAACCAATTTCACACCAATGACTACAGCTTCAACTTTCACTATCACATATAACAGCGGCACAGATGGACTAGGCACGACAGGTGCTTTAACTTTATATTTTGTATATATAGATAGTGATGGACTAAAACAAATAGGGACTCACGTATTAGGGAATACAGGATCAGATGTTACAAGTTTTAGTGGTCTTGGAATAAATAGATGTGCATTATCATCATCGGGATCAGCTACTTTTAACACTAACGATATATTAATAACAGAGACTACAGGTGGAACTACTCAAGCAGTAATTCCAGCAGGGCACTCGACTACACAACAAGCTATATTCTTTGTTGACTCTAACAGTGATGCGGTATCACATTTCTTGTGGATCAATTGTAATAAGACAAGTGGTGGTTCATCCCCTAAAGTTCTTATTAAGGGTTATGTTTTCAATAGACAGTTTGAGACTAGATTTGAAGTCTTTAGAAGTACAGTAGATACCGGTGTAGAGAATACGATATCAATATCCGATCCCGTTGGTTTTCCATTATCACCTACAGATGTACTATATTTTGTAGCAGACACAGATACCAATGCCACAGAGTTATCAATAAGAATAAGCTTAAGAGAATATAAAAGAAGTTAGGAGAAACCATGAGCAAGATAACAATTAAGAACGACACCGCACCAACTACTCCAGAAAGTGGTAGTACAGCTTTATATGTAGATTCAACTACAAAGAAACTTCACTCACTAGATGATGCCGGAGTTGATACCGAGTATGGTACAGGTGGCGGTGGTGGTGGTTCTGGTGACGTAGTAGGGCCAGCAGTTGCGACAGATAATGCAGTTGCAAGGTATGACACAGTAACAGGGAAGTTAATTCAGGACTCAGCAGTTATCATTGATGACTCTGGTAATATGAGTGGAGTAGGCACACTTAACACAAGAAACTTAGCGACAGATGCAAGCAAGTTAGACGGTATAGAAGCAAGTGCCACAGCAGATCAGACAGGTGCGGAAATCAAAGTTGCGTATGAATTAGAAGCAAACACCAATGCCTTCACAGATGCGGAGAAAACTTTACTAGGTAATCAGTCAGGGACAAATACAGGCGATCAAACAGATGTCACAGGAAACTCAGGGACTACAGATGCTCTAAACTCAGCGACTACAGTTATCGATGTTTCAGCGGCTACAGCTCCGACCACAGGACAGATACTAACAGCGACATCAGGGACAGCAGCAACGTGGCAAGATCCAGCAGCCGGTGGTAGTACAGTCGAGGTTACTTATTTGAAGGATGTTAAAACCGCTGCTTCTTTTGGTGGTACATTTAATAATGGTGCATGGAGAACTAGAGATCTAAACACTTTAACAGGTGCAACAGGATCAGTCTCATTATCATCTAACCAGATAACTTTAACGGCCGGAACTTATCATATAGAAGCAACAGCACCAGCGGCCAATGTTAATGGCCATCAAACAAGATTTGAAAACATAACAGATACGGTAACAGAAATACTAGGCTCATCGGAATACTCAGGATCAGCTTCCAACGCAGGGACTATGAGTAGATGCACCGGAGTTGTAACAGTTGCATCAACTAAAGTTTATGAGTTTCAGCACAGATGTCAAACAAGTGCCGGATCATTTGGTTATGGATTAAGTGCGAACTTTTCAGTTAATACTATTTACGCACAGGTTAAAATAACTAAGATATCTTAAGGAATAGATGACAGCATACGAGCAAATTAAATACTGGAGAGAAAATCCAGTTGATTTTGTTAGGGATAACTTCCAAGCAGAACCGGACTTGTGGCAAGTAAAAGCCCTGGAATATTTCATTGATGGAGATTACGACATGATGCGTATCTCATTACAAGCATGTGCCGGTCCTGGAAAGTCAGCGGTCCTTTCATGGTGCGGTTGGTTATTCCTTTCATGTTATGGTGAACCTGGTGAACATCCAAAAGGTGCGGCCGTATCAATTACAGCAGACAATCTAAGAGATAATTTATGGGTTGAGCTATCTAAGTGGCAACAAAGATCAGGGTATCTTATAGCAGCTTTTACGTGGACCGCATCTAGGATATATGCCAATGATCATCCTGAAACCTGGTTCATGTCAGCAAGGTCATTCCCACAGTCAGCTAACATGGAGACAATCGGGAAGACATTATCAGGGATACATAGTAAGTATGTCCTTTTTTTAATAGATGAGTCGGGTGATATACCTAATCAGATAGCTAAAGCAGCGGAGCAAGCGGCCGGAGAAACTAAAGGACGTGGTGGTTTTTGTAAAATATTACAAGCTGGAAATCCAATCAGTGTTACAGGAATGCTTTATATGGCATCGACCTCTAAATATTGGAACGTGATAAGAATCACTGGCGATCCTGAAGATCCAGAGAGATCACCACGTATAGACAAAGAGTGGGCACAACAACAAATAGATGAGAATGGCCGTGACGATCCCTGGGTAGCATCATATATACTAGGGCACTTCCCTAAAACAGCAATCAATTCACTGCTATCAATACAAGAAGTAGAGATGGCAATGGAACGAACCATAAAGATCACAGATTATAATTACGCTCAAAAGAGACTAGGCATTGACGTTGCCAGGGGTGGAATGGATGCAACGGTTATCTTTCCTAGACAGGGTTTAGCTGGTTTTAAATATGCCACTATGAGAAAAGCCAACGGTCCAGAGGTAGCCGCACGTATATTGATGGCAAAGAGTAAGTGGAAAAGTGAACTAGAATTTGTTGATGACACCGGTGGTTTTGGTGGATCAGTCGTTGACTCCCTTCAACTATCAGGACAGTCACCTATCCCAATCCACTTCAGTTCTAAAGCTACTGATCCTAGATATTTTAACAAGAGAAGTGAGATGTGGCTAGAAATGGCCGCATGGATAAGAAAAGGTGGTTGTTTACCTAAATGTAACCAGCTTAAAAAAGAACTAACTTCAGTGAACTACTTCATCAAAAATGGTAAGTTCATGCTGGAGTCTAAAGAACAGATCAAGAAACGACTAGGCTTTTCACCAGATATTGCAGATGCATTGGCACTTACATTCGCACATCCAGACATGCCGACAGCAGATAAGTATGCACATTTAAGATCTAACGTATCGAGTTATAATTCAGAGTACGATCCATTCAAGGCTATGAGATGAGAACATATCACCAGATAAATACAGTGGATAGTTTCAATATATTCTTAAAAGAAGCCGAACCTCTATTTAAAGAGAACAATACAGAGCTTGATTTTTTCGGGTTGAACGTGAACTTAGATGTTGATACATACCACAAACTTATATCGATGAATAGGTTAAGAGCGTTTACAATAAGAGAGAATGATGAGCTTATCGGATACTCGACCTTTATAATCCAGAAACACTTGCAACACGTTGATCACTTACAAGCTAACCAGGATGTATTATTTATTTCTAGTAACAAGCGTGGTTATGGTATAAAATTTTTAATATGGTGCGAGAATCAATTGAAAAGAGAAGGTATAAGCTTTATTTTTAGATCAGTGACAAGATTTAATGATTGGAGTTTAATTTTAAAAAGGTTAGAATATTCAGTGATGGATACTATTTATATGAAAGACTTAAGGGAGTAGGTATGAGTTCAGGCGGTGGTGGTAATGTATTTGAAAATATTTATAACGAGATAGGTAAAAAACAAGAAGATATCCTGGGCAAAGACCTTGCTGTCAACAATATGTTTGCAAGGGAAACAAGGGGTGTATATAACGAGCTGGACGGAACTAACGCTAGGAAGAAAAAAGCCGCTGAGAAGGAAGCTAAGAAAGCACAGACTAAACAAATAGCTAAAGCCAAAAAGAAACAAGAAGATGAAAAAGCACTTGGCGAAGCAAGATCCGATGCAGAGGGAATGAGAGACTCAGCAATTGGAAGAACAGGAAGTAAGAAGAGAAAGACTGGAAGATCAGGGACTATCTTAACCGACTCACTAGGTGATAACGGTGGTTCAGAAAATCAAGGTAAGAAAAACCTATTAGGATTATAGATATGAATGACAAGGACAAGTCACCAAAAGGGTATAATTATTTATCAAAGCGACAATATTACAATGTCGTAGAGAAGCAACTACGTGAAGACCGTGACTCATTTAGGACATATTGGAGAGATCTTTCAGATTATATCCTTCCTAGACGTTCAAGGTTTTTTATATCAGATGCAAAACGTGGCGATCGTAGGAACTTTAATATTATTGACTCTACAGCTACACTAGCATCTAGAACATTATCAAGTGGTATGATGACGGGTATCACTTCACCAGCAAGATCATGGTTCAATTTAGCTCCAGGATCAGGTGATAAAGCACCTAACACTAATATAAAGAAATACTTCCAGGACACCACAGAAAAGATGAGATCAATCTTTCTTAGAAGTAATTTATATAACGTGCTTCCTACAATATATGGAGACATGGGAACTTTTGGAACGGGTTGTCTTTTCATGGAAGAAGATATGGATGATACGGTTAGGTTTACTGCCTTCCCTATTGGTTCATACATGATAGCTAACGACCATAAAGGAAGAGTTAGAGTGTTTTATAGAGAGTTCCAGATGTCAGTTAGACAGCTTATCGAGAAGTTTGGATCACCTAAGCCTGGTAAAAATGGGATGCAAATAGACTGGAGTAAGTTATCTGAAAATGTAAGATATCAATATGACAGAGGACAACTTGAAAGCATGGTTAATATTGGCCATATGGTTTTACCTAACGATGATCATAGACCGGATAGCTTAGAATCAAAATATAAGAAATTTAGCTCAGTATATTATGAGCAAGGTGCAAGTAATCAGTCTAACCAAAACAATTTATCAGTTGATTATCCAGGTAAGTTCTTAAGTGAAAAAGGCTTTGATTACTTTCCTGTATTAGCACCACGTTGGGAAGTTGTTGGTGAAGATACTTATGGAGTTAATTGTCCTGGTATGATTTGTATTGGTGACGTTAGACAGTTACAATTTGGTGAAAAGAATATAGCTACAGCAATCGATCAAAAAATCAAGCCGGCAATGGTTGGACCTATTGCACTTCAAAACCAAAAGGCATCTATTCTTCCTGGTGATATTACTTACCTGGATGAAAGGGAAGGATCTAAGGGTTTTAGAAGGTTGTTTGAAATAGACTTTGATGCAAGGGAGCTTGAGAATAAGCAGGATCAGATAAGACAGAGAATATCAAGGACTTATTATGAAGATCTTTTCTTGATGTTAGCACAGTCAGATAGACGACAGATCACAGCGAGAGAAATAGAAGAAAGACATGAAGAAAAACTCTTGGCATTAGGGCCAGTTTTAGAGAGAATAAATCAAGACTTATTAGACCCTTTAATTGAAAACACTTTTGCTATAATGGATAAGCAAGACTTATTGCCAGAAATACCAGAGGAACTTAAAGGACAGGACTATAAAGTTGAGTACATATCAATAATGGCACAAGCACAGAGACTTGCTGGTATTGGTAACATTGAAAGGTTTACAGGCTTTGTTGGACAGATGGCACAATACGATCCGACAGCACTTGATAAACTTAACACTGAAGAAACAATTGATTTATACGGGGATTATGTGGGAGTTCCACAAAGTCTTATAACGAGTAAAGAAGAAATGGAAGCGATCAAAGAACAAAGGGCAGCACAGCAGCAAGCAGAGCAACAAGCAATGCAAGCACAGGAAGCAGTTGCGGCCGGCAAAACTTTGAGTGAAACCAAGATGGATGAAGGATCAGCATTGGATGAACTAATGGGGGCAGTAAGTGAATAACTTAGCAGACCCGAAACAAGTTAAAAAAGCAGAGTTGAAAGAAAAAGATTTAAGGAAGCAACAACTTAACGACATTCGCACAGTACTTTCTAGTATTAGTGGACGTAGGTTATTTTGGAGAATACTTGAACATTGCAACACTTTCAACACTGTATTCAATGAGCAACATTCAACCATGAGTTACCTTGCCGGTAAACAAGACTTAGGTCATTTCATTATGTCAGAAATTACACAAGCAGATGAGAATCTACTTTTAAAACTAATGAAAGATAACAAAGGTAAGGAGAACTAATGAGTAAACAAACAGAAATGGAAGTTAAAGAAACGGTGGTTACAGAACCAGCAGAGAATGAAATAAAAGAAACTACAGTTGAGGACAGTCTTTACGGAGCTGAACCTGGGAATGACAAGACAATTGACGAGACAAAAGAAGAAGCCGCAGACAGTGATAAAATCACAGAGTCTAAGGAAGAAACTGAGTCAGGTGACGATGTTAAGGAGTCCGAGGATCTAAAAGAGACAGCACAATATAAGCTGGAGTTAAGTGAGAATAGCCTAATGGACAATTCTTTTTTAGAAGAGATTGAATCTTTTTTAGTTGAGAATAACATATCTGAAGATGTGGCCAAAGGGATGCTTAACAAACAGGAAGAAGTGCTTGCGAAGTGGGTTGAGTCAAAAACTGAAGCTATTGAAGCTGAGAAAGATCAGTGGAGAGATCAGGTTGTAAACGACAAAGTAATGGGTGGAGACAATTTAAAGACTACAGTTGAGAATGCTAAAAGAGTAGTCGGCAAATATGCTTCAGAGGACTTTGTTAATATGCTACGTGAGACAGGTTATGGGGACAATCCGGAATTTGTCAGGTTTGTATCGGCCATTGGAGCTGCCATGAGTGATGATACACTCGTTAGTGGCAAGGAATTTGGTGGCGAAAAAAGAACAGAAGATTATTTTTATGGAAGTAATTAAATTAATTTAAAAACTAAGGAGAGTTTTAAATGGCAACATTATCATCAAACGCATTAACACTTATTGACTTTGCAAAAAGAATCGATCCAGATGGAAAAACACCAAAGATCGTTGAACTACTTGCACAAACAAACGAAATTCTAGACGACATGAAATTCATGGAAGGTAACTTACCTACAGGTCATAGAATCACTGTAAGAACAGGTTTACCACAAGTTTACTGGAGACTTTTAAATCAAGGAGTTCAACCAAGTAAATCACTAGCTGCACAAATTGACGAGCAATGCGGAATGCTAGAAGCATGGAGTGAAGTAGATCAAGAAGTAGCGGAACTTAACGGTAACGTAAACTCTTTTAGATTATCTGAAGCTCAAGCATTCTTAGAAGCAATGAACCAAGAAATGGCTTCAACTTTATTCTATGGGAATAGTTCACTATCACCAGAGGAATTTAACGGCCTTTCAGTTCGTTACTCTGACTTATCAGCTCCTAACGCACAAAACATCGTTAACGGTGGTGGATCAGGATCAGACAATTCATCTGTATGGTTGATTGTTTGGGGTGAGCAGACTTGTTGTGGTATCTTTCCAAAAGGATCTAAAGCTGGCTTAACTCATGAAGATTTAGGTCTTCAAACTATCGAGACTACTAATGGTATCGCTGGTGAAAGAATGAGAGCTTACCAAGATCACTTTAAGTGGAAAACTGGTATTGCACTTAAGGACTGGAGATATGTTGTTCGTATCGCTAACATTGATGTTTCAGATCTTGCTACAGGATCAGCAGCGGATATCGTTAACCTTATGATTAAAGCAACACATAGAATCCCTAACCTTAACATGGGTAAACCATGCTTCTATGCTAACCGTACAGTTGTTCAATACCTAGACATCCAAAGAAGAGATGACATGGTTGGATCAGCACTTGCGTATCAAGAAGTTGATGGTAAGAGAATCCCTCATTTTAGAGGTATCCCTCTTAAGACAGTAGATGCATTACTAGAAACTGAAGCTACAGTAGCTTAATTAAAAACGTATTTATAATACAAGGAGAATTAAAATGATTATAGATAAGCAATTACAATTTTCAGACAGTCAAGCTCTAACAGCTACAGCAGTTAGTACAAATGTTATTGATTCTGGTATCGATGGAAACTTAGGAGTTGGTGAACCAATGGCCGTAGTTATCACTATCGAAGTTGAAGCAGATGACGCTAATGCAGATGAGACTTATTCAGTTGCATTACAATCAGACTCAGATGTTGGATTTGGATCAGCAGTTGAACTTAGTTCAATTTCTATCCCTAGAGGATCAGCAGCAGGATCTAAGTTTGTTTTACCTGTACCAGCAGACAACCGTGGTGATCAGTACTTTAGAGTTAATTATACTCTAGGTGGTACAACTCCTTCGGCTACTGTTTCATGTCACATGATTCCACAATCGTTCATCCAAAATGATTTTTATTTTGCAGATGGATTCACAGTTAGTTAATAAATAGGAGTTAGAATGAAAGTTAAAGCAAAACGTCTTGGATACTATGCAGACATCAGGATCAGAGAGGGACAAAAATTCAGACTTAAAGACTCAAAACATTTCTCAGAGGAATGGATGGAGAAACTAGGTAAGAACGTAAAAGTTGACGAGGTACTTATCCAGGATAAGCCCGAACCAATCCCTAATGTTTTACTAGATGACGCAGATGATGAACAAGATGATGCAGACAGTAATTCGGAAGTTATTTAATTAATAGATCGGGGTGGTTGAAAGACCACTCCTTTCTTTAACTAGGAAACAAAATGGCAAGTAAGACAGAAATAGCAAACATGGCAATCTCACACCTGGGAATAGGTAAGGAAATAGCTAATGTTGATACTGAGAAATCACAAGAAGCAAGGGCTTGTCGTAGTTTTTACGAGAGTGCAAAGAAGATAACTTTATCAGATCTTGACTGGAATTTTGCCAGCACTTTTGCAACACTAGGTTTAGTCGAGGAAGATCCAACTACAGAGTATAGATATTCTTACCAATATCCTACAGATTGTTTGAGACTAAGAAGAATACTATCAGGATCTAGACAGGACACACAACAATCAAGAATACCCTATAGAATAGTAGTAGATGGTGGAACTAGAAAAATATATACAGACCAGGACTCAGCAGTTGTTGAGTACACGACAGATATAACAGATGCATCAATTTTCGATAGTGAGTTTGCAATGGCCCTTTCCTACAGACTGGCCGCTTTTATTTGCTCACGATTGACAGCAGGGGATGACTTTAGAATTAAAGCCGAAATGCTTCAGCACTATCAGATGGAAATTGGTTTTGCTAAAAAGAAAAACATGAACGAAGTACAACACGATCGCCATAATGAATCTGATCTAATCAGATCTAGAGGCGGTGCAAGGGATAGGATCAGTTATGATAGATATGAGTTATGAAGAAATTGAACTAAAAGATTTTAGCACACCTTCAATTAACAAACCTAAGTATCCTCATGGACTTAAGTTGTCACTAGGAAAGGAAGAGTTAAAGAAACTTAACCTGGAAGGTACACCAGCAATTGGCCAGAAATTTAACATGGAAATAGTTGTTGAAGTTGTTGAAGTATCTAGTGAGTTAGAAGGTAGTGATGAAAAATCTCTACGTGTTGAATTACAGGTTAAAGAGATGGAAGTTAAAAAAGATGATACCGATGAAGTTATCAAACAATCAGATAGCTCACAAATAATATACGGGGTATAAGGTTGACAACGCTATCACAAAGAACTTTTTCTAGTGGTGAAGTCTCACCTTCTATTTACTCCAGGGTTGACGTTACAAAGTATGCATCCGGTCTAAGGACTTGTAAAAATTCTATGGTTATGCGTTACGGTGGAGTATCTAACAGACCTGGCACGGAGTTTATTTCTCCAGTCAAGTTCGCAGCATATGATGTCAGGCTTGTACCCTTTATATTCAGTAATGATCAGACTTACATATTAGAGTTTGGACAATACTATTTAAGGATACATAAAAATGGAGTACTTCAAAAAGAAACAGCGAAGGTTATAACCAACACTTTGCAGACAGATCCAGTTATAGTTAGCTCTACAGCACATGGTTATTCCAATGGTGATATAATAGAAATTACTGGAATAGAAGGGATGACAGAGCTTAACAATAAACTCTTCTCAGTTTCAGCGGTTGCAGCAAATAGTTATCAGTTACTAACACCAGATGTACCATATAGTAATATAAACGGTGGACCATTCGGGGCATATGTCAGTGGTGGTGAGTCCAGGAAAGTATATGAACTTCAAACAGTTTATACAGCAGCAGAGGCAAAAGAATTTAAGTATGTTCAAAGTGGTGATGTAGTAACAATTGCACATCCATCACATCCACCTTTAGAGCTTTTAAGACTGGGTGATACCAATTGGACCTTTAACGAGTTAACTTTTGCACCTACAGTTGCAAACCCAACTTCAATAGTGGCCACTGGTGGTAGTGCTGGAACTAATGATTATCGATATGTAGTAACAGCAATTGATGATCAAAATAATGAATCGTTACCAGGACTTAACCTAAACAGCGAATCAATCACAGGTATAACAAATGCTAATCCAGCAGTTGTGACCATATCGGGGACTCACACACTTATCACTGGACAGGCAGTTAAATTAACAGGGTTGTCCAATGGTATAACGGAATTAAATAATAAATTCTTTGTGGTGGATGTAATAACGACAAGTACCTTCTCATTGAGAAACATTGATAGCACAGACTTTGGGGTTTATACAAGTTCAGGGTTGATGCAATATACACCAGCAGAATTACTTTCTAAGGCAGTTCCTACGACTGGATCACCAATCACTATAGGTTGGACAGCTCCAGCAGGTGCAGTTGAGTTTAGAATATACAAAGAATCTTTTGGATCATATGCATTATTTGGAGTAACAACAAACACAAGTTTCTTAGATATTGGCCAAGGAGTTGATGATAGTGTTACGTATCCTTCAGCTAGGTATCCATTCCTGGGAGTGAATAACTATCCAGCAGTTGTTAACTATATCCAGCAAAGACTTTGTTTTGCCAATACAAATAACAACACAGAAAAAATATTCATGTCTAAAACTTCAGACTACAAAAACTTCTCTACATCAAGTCCTGTACAGTCGGATGATTCTATCACTTTTCAAATGACAGGTAGGCAAGTTAACTCAGTTGAAAACCTTTTAGATCTTGGAAGCTTTGTTATTTTAACAAGTGGTGGTGAATGGAATGCGGCCGGAAACGAAGCCGGAGTTGTTGAACCTACAGCAATAAATACAAAACAATATTCTTATAACGGATCAGGTGCTTTGCCACCGATTGTTATTGATGGATCAGCACTATACCAGCAAGCTAGGGGTTCAGTTATACGAGATCTTTCCTTTGACTTTGCAGTTGATGGATATAGAGGGAATGACTTAACAATATTTTCAGCTCACTTGTTTGATAATTTCACAATTACAGACTGGGCATATCAGCAAATACCTAACTCAATACTATGGATCGTAAGATCAGATGGAGCGTTATTAGGTCTTACATATGTAAAGGACCAGCAAATAAGAGCGTGGCATAGACACGATTTAGGTGGAGTATGTGAGAGTGTTGCAGTAGTTCCAGAAGGAAACCAGGACTTCTTATATGTTTCAGTATTAAGAGAAGTTGATGGTAGCGAAGTTAGATACATCGAAAAGCTAAGCACAAGACAGATAAATGATATTAGAGATAATAAGTTCATGGACTCATGCTTAACTTATGATGGAAGAAATACAGATACATCATTATCTCTACAATTATCCGGTGGTGGTTCATGGGTGGCCGGCACTTCACTAACTTTAACATGTACAGGTGGTAACTACTTTACAGCAGATGATGTTGGAAGAGATATTCAGATGTCTATAGTTATTGATCCTACATATACAGAACAAGCGAGAGTAAGGGTAACAGCATACACAAGCCCTACAGTCGTCACAGTAGAGGCCATAGTTGCAGTTCCAATAAGTTTTAAATTCTCAGGTACATCTATTTTTGCCAGAGCTTTAGATACAGTTGGTGGTTTAGAACACTTAGAAGGTGAAAATGTTTCGGTCCTGGGCGATGCCTTTGTTGTTGCGAGTCCTAATAATGATTCGTACACAGACATTACAGTTACAGATGGAATAGTTACACTAGATAATAACTATGCAGTTATACATGTTGGACTTCCTTACTTATCAGATATTGAAACATTGAATATTGACACAGCGAATGGTGAAACTCTTAGTGATAAATATAAGATTGTCAAAGAAGTTAGCCTACATGTTGAAGATACTAGAGGTATTTGGATAGGTGGTAAAGCTCCACTTATTGATCCGAACGTCTTGCTAGATCCGGTTGAAGGTCTTACAGAGGTAAAACTAAGAGAAGATGAAGATCCATCCGAACCTAATGATTTAAAAACTGAAGTAATAAGTGCTATAATCCAATCAGAATGGAATAGTAATGGAAGAATATTTATCAGACAGGTTGATCCAGTTCCAATGGGAATAGGAGCTATATATCCGGCCGGTAAGTTTCCAATCAACTAGGGAGTAGATAATGGGCGTAGAAACAATGGTCGCAATGACCTTAGTTCAAGGTGCAATGAAATACCAACAAGGCAAAAGTAATGCCGATTCTATAAGAAATCAAAATGCCATGAATCAAGAAATGGCACAGTTCCAAAAAGAACAAATGGAAATACAGCAGCAAGAAGTTATCGAGCAAGGTGATAACGAAGCTTCACTAAGACAAAAACAATTAAGACAAATGTTAGGATCACAAAGAGTTGGCTTTGCCGGACAAGGCATTGAACTAGAGGGTGAACTTGGATCTTTACTAGAGAGAGATGCCAGAGAAGCCGCAAAGGGTGATGTTAAGGCAATTAAGAACAATGCATGGAAGAGATCAATGGGAATCGAGATGGATCAAATGGACCTGGAGTTAGATACCAGGTTTAAAACAGTTCAGTCAGAGGCCAAAGCATATGATCAAGAAGTTCAAGGAACTATGGGTCTTGTTAACTCAGCAGTTTCAGCATATGGAATAAATAAACAATACGGCACAAAGAAATAATAAGGAGCATATATGCCTAGAATACCTACGCAAAACGAACCTAGAGTAAGAGAAGAAGTTACCAGAGTTGGTGGTTTTAAAAGTAGACTAGGTGATACGACATCTAGAGTTAACGCTGGTGAGCAATTGGCCGGAGCTGCACTCCAGGTGATGAAGATAAACGAGAATGAGTCTTTAAAAGCTGAAGATATTCAAGCTCAAGAATTTGCAAACAAACTGAGAAAGAAGAAAATAGAACTTACAGTTGATAAAGACAAAGGCTATTTTAGAGAGACAGGTAAGGACGCAGCTAAGAACATGCAGAATTACTATAATGATTACGATAAATTCACACAAGAAGAAATCACAAACTATGGTGGTGGATCAGAGAGACTTAAGCAAAAGCTCCAACTACTTACTAAGAAAAACAGAAATGATCTTTATTCACAATTTTCTTCACATGCAACAAAAGAAATTGAAAGATACGAGGACAATGTTTTTGAATCTACAATCGAGACTTTAACAAGTGAAGCTATTCTTAATCCCAACAAAATAGGGACTAATATCGATGAGATAAAAAGTGCCATTTATGGAACTAAAGATCCCAAAACTGGTGACTTGATAATGGCCGATGGTAAGCCGGTAAACCAGGGACTTGTTGGAAGAAAAGGGCTTGATGAACAAACAGCAAAAAACATGTTTCAGCAAGCAACAACTAAACTACATACTTCAGTTATTACGAACATGCTAAACGCAGACCAGGATCAAATAGCACTTGATTATTTTAACGCAGCGACTAATCCAAAAGTTGACGAGATTGAAGGATCAGCAGCAGTTAAGCTCAAGGCAGCACTTGATAATGCATCGATCAGAGGGCAAGCACAGAGGGCGACAGATACCATTATGGGTGAAGGTCTACCAATGTCAGATGGACTAGCAAAGGCAAGACAGATTGAAGATGCCGAAGTTAGAGATGAGGTAACGAGTCGTGTTAAAAATAGATACAATGAGCAAAAGCAAGTAGAGAGAATTGAGAAAGAAGAAAACTATGAAGCTATTTTCTTACAAGTAGAGAAAACTATGAGCTTAGATGGTTTAGGGATGAGACTAGATAAATTAACGCATCAACAAAGAAATGGGATAAGAAAGTACTTAGAAAAAAAGGCAAGTGGCAAAGACATAGAGACAGATCTTGGAGTGTTTTACCAATTGCAGCAAATGTCAGGTGATAAGCCAACCGCCTTTAAAGATCAAAACCTATTGGAGTATAAGCATAAATTAAATGACTCACACTTTGTAAAGTTATCTACAATTCAAGCCGCACTTAGAAAACCTGGAGCTGGAGAAGAAGCAAGTAAACTGTTGGACGGTATCCAAACTAAAAACAATATTGTTAACGGTGGACTTAAGGGCATGGGAATTAATTATAGTGGGAAAGTTTCTCAACAAGAAGCAGAAAAAGCAATATCTTTTAGGAAAAAAGTTGATGAGCTTATTACTGAAAAACAACTTGAAAAGGGACGTAAAGTATTAAACAATGAAGTACAAGAAATAGTAGATAATCTGAGAGTCAAGTTGGTTATTGACAAAGATTACTTAAGTCCGGATGATACAAAATTTGCCTTTGAACTTAATCAGGAAGATATAGATCAGATGGAGTATGAAGAAATATCTAAAGATGACGTTGAAAAAATAAAGGAATCGTTCAAAAGAAAAAAAGGCATAAATGATCCTACAGAAAAGCAGATCTTTGAAGCTTATATCAAGAACTTAAATAAAAAGTTGGGAAGGAAATAGAATGGAAGATAACGGTTATAACGAGTATGATGAAGTAATAACTGGAAACGAACCAGAACAACAAGAAGGGCCAGTCAATGAATATGATGATGTAGTCGATGGCATGTTAGGTGATCAGAAAAACGTGGTCAAAGAAACGATAAAGCTTGCATCAACTAAAGATCCTTTAAGAAGTAAAGACGTATTTAATATATCTAAAAAGAATAACCTTCCATCTAATATTGTAGATAAAAACCTAGACCAATTTAAAGCCAAAGAAAAGGAAGACTCTTTTCAGTATGATGAACTATTGAAGATTAATCCAGGTTTATCAAAGTGGTTAGAAAATCCAGATCACGCAGCAATCGCACAGAAAGAAATAGAACCACTTAAGAGAGTTGAAAGGGCCGCATTTAAAATAAGAAAAAATAAGAAAGATGAAAGGTTCACAAAACAATTAGACTCAGCACTTTATACAGGTTGGAATCAGTTAAATACTTCAGCTCAATTTGTTATGTCAGCATATGGGGTTGGAAATAATAAAGATATAGCACAGAACATATCAAGCAATGCTAAGAGAGCACAAGAGTTAAAAGGTCAAAAGCCAGAGTTTTCAAAAGAGTTCGACAAAGAAATGGCAAGTGATGTTAAAGATATTGATGAAGCCTTTGAACAATTTAAAGGATCATATGAAGAGTTAAGGAAAGGTAACATTATTGATGCCTTAACAGACTTTGCGGCCGGTGGAGCTAAGACAGTTGGTGAAACACTAGAGCTAGTTGGATCAGCAGTTATAAGACCGAAAGGACTTGTCTATTCATCTACAGAGTCATTGGCCAATTCTTTTCCTTCTATAATCACTGGTTTCGCTGGTATGAAGGCAGGGGCAATTGCAGGATCAGTTGTGCCAGTAAAGGGTACAGCTATTGGTGGAGCGATTGGTTTTGGAGTTGGAACTTTTGCAGGATCAGTCTTAACAGAGATCGGTGGAGCAATATCAGAGGATCTTGCGGAGCGTGGGGTTGATTTAACAGATCCAATTGCAGTTGAGAAGATGCTTAATAACAAAGAGTATATGCAGACAGTCATAGAAAGGGCACAAAGAAAGGGTATCGGTACAGCAGCGGTTGACGGCATATTTAACATGTTCGCTGGTAAGGCATTAGCTGGAGTTAAGAAGGCAGCAAAAGAAACTGGAAAAGCAGTTGGAAAAACGGCCCTTGTAAAAGCTGGAACTAAAGATGTAATTGCAGATATGGCCGGAGAAGGTATCGGTGAATTTGTAGGTCAAGTTGCAAAAGAGAAAAGCCTGAAAGGTGTATCAATCGGTCAAGCAATCCAGGAAGGGACGACTTCACTAGGTAGTTCAATAAACGATGTTGCCATTGGTGCAGCGAGCAAAATAAGACAAGAATTTATAGACGATCCAATTAAGTCAGCAGAGGACGTTGTTAATGATGCTCAGAATGCCATAGAATCGATCCAGGAAATACAAGCGGTCAATGACTTAAGTATTGCTATAAAAGAAGCTAAGAACACAAGTGAAGCTCAAGACGCTATAAGAAACTTAGTAGAGAGTGCTAATGATGAAGGTGAATCAAGTTCGGTTTATTTCCAGGTGGATGATTTTAATAATTTCTGGAACTCAAAAGGTGAAAGTCCACTAGCTAAGGCATACGAGATCAGTGACGAAGTTGGAAAATCATATGCAGAGGCGAGTGCCCTTGGATCAGATATTGAGATTCCAATTGGTGACTATGCTGAAACAATTGCAAAGACAGATGACGCAGATGGTCTTTTAAATTCAGTTAAAACTAGATCAGATGGCATGAACTTAAATCAAGCAAATAAAACCATGAATGAGTTGCCATCGGTTATGAAACAATTATCCGAACAAGTAGCAAAATTGCAGGATGATGAGTTTATTCAATCAGCAAAAGAAGTAAAATCTAGAGTTAAAGATCAATTAAAATTAGCTGGAATGAATGACAAAGATGCGGAGCTACAAGCTAACCTATATGAAGGAAGAATCAAGACCAGAGCAATACTCAGAGGTAAAGATCCTTTAGAGCTATTCAGGGAGCAAAACCTTGAGATCAGAAAGACAGGGCAGCAAGTAGTTAGAGATAACACTACATATGACGAGATCCTGAAAAACAAGAAACTAAAAGAAGAGAATAATAAGAAAGCCGGCATCAAAGAATTAAAGGTTGAGCAATTACAAGGTGAAGCTTTAACTTTAGCAGAACAGGCCATTGATACTGAAGTCGAACAGATGATATATGAGATATCACAATCAGAAAAAGGTAACAAGATCTTTACTGAAGCGGAGACAGGTGGAGCACCAATTGTTGATATGCAACAAAGTACTTTCCCTAAATGGTACAGAGAAGTTCAAGCCAAGAACAAGCAATCTTTTGGCAAGACAGCACTATCTAAAAAAGGTGCAGTTTATAAGAGAATCAGAACAGTAGCAATTGAAAGACTTAAAAACGGTTATGAGAATATACACTCAGGACAAGTTGAACCAGATCAGACATTCAAGGCATTACTAGGCATTCAAGAAGATAAGGCCAGCGATTTTGATTTATTTCAATCAGCATACCACGGGACTAAAGAAGACTTTAAGACCTTTGATTTTGATAAAGCAGAAAACACAAGACATGGTTATGGTGTATATTTTGCTGCAAACAAAGCCATAGCAGACATGTACAGAAAGATGAGAGTAGCGAGAAGTCCACAGAAAGTTGGCGATCGCAAGTCAATGGACCAGGTTAAGGATACTGAAGGCACAGTTAAAGAAGTTGATTTAAACGTGGAAAATTTACCTATTCTTGATTTAGATAAAAAAATTAGTGAACAGGGTGATATAATAAAGGAAATTGCAAAGTCATATAAAGGTGTAAAGACTGGTAACGAATTATATAAAGCAGTTTCTAAAGAGTTGGGTGGTGACAAGGAAGCATCTCAATTCCTGGACAGTAAGGGAATATATGGAGCAACACTTGTAACACCAGACAAGTTTATAAAAGAAACCTTTGGTGACTCAGAAAGGTACTTTATTGCATACTCAGATAAACTAATTAACAAGGACAATAACAATGAAGGAAGAGAAACTGGACAAAGAGAGAATGAACTTGCGATTCCAGAGATCACAACAGAGCTTGAGGGAAAACCAAAAGGCATCAAACACAACCAAGAAGCAAGACAAGTCGCAAGAGAATACCTCAAAGAAGCAGGAATTGAAGAAAGACAACAATCAGAATATGTAAAAGTGAATGTTCAAAGAGCTAAAAGAATATCAAAAGCCTTTGAAGAGATGAAGCATGATCCTGAAAACCAGGAAGTAAAAGAAGCATACCAGGCCATGATCGATGAGACTTTGGCACAATACCAGTCAATCAAAAATACCGGACTTAAAATTGAAATGATTACAGCAGATATGGAAAATCCGTATCCTAATGGATCACAAGATATGTTCAAAGATCTAGACAATGGCCACTTGTGGTTTTTCCCGACAGAGCAAGGTTTTGGATCAAGTGATCAAGTCCAGGATAATCCATTGTTACAACAAACAGATGAGTCAATAGACGGTTATCAATTAGCTGCAAATGATCTTTTTAGAATAGTTCACGATTACTTTGGACATTACAAAGAAGGATCTAGTTTTGGTCCTAGAGGCGAAGAGAATGCATGGCAATCTCACGTTAGGATGTACTCACCTAAAGCGGCCAGAGCAATGACAACGGAAACCAGAGGGCAAAACTCATGGGTTAACTATGGTCCTAAAGGAAAAGAGAATAGAGAAAATCCAGCTAACACTACTTTTGCAGATCAAAAAGTTGGGCTACTTCCTGAGTGGGTTCTTATTGAAGGTCAATCAAGTGATGCAGACAAAGCAGTTCCAGGAGAAAAAACAAAAGAAGAAATAAAAGACTTGTTCGTTACACATAACTTAAGCGAGAGAAATTTAAAACATGCACTTAAAGTTGGTGGACTCGCAGTTCCATCGTTAGCAGTTACAAAGAAAGGTAAGTCACTAGAGAACTTTGGAGAGATATCACTAATAGCAAGACCGGACATGTTAGAAACAAAGGGAGCTAAGACATTCAATGCAGATGTTTATAGCCCTAGATATCCATCAATAGATTACACAATACCTAAAGCTGGAAGAAAAAAATATGAAGATATAGTTGGTAGTATAAATGAAGAGATCTTTAACGACAGTACAGATTATAATAAAATAGAGGGAAGTGGATTAAGAGCATTACAGGAAGATAAAGCTTTGATGTATGCATTCCTTGAAAGTAAAGGTATTGATCCAATTGTTGCATATGAATCAATTGAACCTGAAAAAGTTGAAGCGTATAGAGAAGCTGGTTTTGAAAAATTCTTTGGTGGACAGGGAATGCTTGACGCTCAAAATAAGGAGTTCGTAAAGCTAGTCAAAGAGTTTCATATAAATGAGCTAGGCAACAAAGTTGATCAGGAAGATATCTCAGATATCCAGGAAGCACTAGATGATCCTAGAGGTCATTATCTTGATAGAGTTTTATATTCAGTTAAAGAAGATATGGGACTTATCAATGATACACAGGAAATAGATAAGAGAGAAACCGAAACTAATATTAAAAAACAAATATTCGATGATCCAACACTCACTGAAGAGTTCGACCAATATGCCTCAGATGTATATGATACACTGGATATAAAAGAAAAGGTCTTCAAAGATACCAATCCGAACACTGGAGCAATTAGATACATTCCTCATACATTAGATAATGTAGTTAAGTTGATGAAGAAATCACTAAGAGATGGTGAGAATTTCAATTATGGAGTTGGTAGCATTAGATCAAAAGTTGCAAAGCAATTTAAGTCTATAGAGGAAATGGGAAAAGACAGGGACAAGGTTGTTTCCAAGGAAGAGTTCGAGGCTATCAAAGAAGAGATCGATAGAGAATTTGGTGACCTGTTTGATAAAGTACAAGCTGAAGTTAAGCACTATGATGGTTGGGGTTCACTTGATTTATTCTCTGAACACTTAAAAGAAGTTGCCGAAACAAATATCAATTCACTGGACCAATACTATAACTTATCAGATGAAACGAAACAAGAAGTCGTGGACTTCCTGGACAAGCTTAAGAATATGGAGACAGAATACTTTGAGTCTAAAGTTCAAAGGGCAGTAGATATAGACGAGTTCCAAGCTGCAATCATTCCAGAAAATACAAGTGACGAAACTAAAAAGATACTTAAAGGCTTAGGTTTAGATATCGTAGAATATAACGATGATAATAGACAGGAAGTTACTGAGAATTATACAGACTCACAAGCAGAAAAGATTTTATTCCAAGGTGGCAAACAAGATCCTAAGGGCCAGATAAGTGTAGGTAAAGACTTTTTTAGAATCGACTTATTAGCAAAAGCAGATCCTTCAACATTCCTACATGAAACAGGACATTTATTCCTGGAAGAGATGAGGGAAGACTACAACTTTATAGTTGCTCAAGGAAGTAATAGGACCGAAGTACAGCAGAAGTTTATGGAAGATGTTAGTGCTATTCTAACTCATTTAGGAGTTGAATCATTTAACGCTATTGAAACAAAACACCATGAGTTATTTGCAAGAACTTTTGAGTCCTATCTTATGGAAGGTAAAGCACCGACCAAGGAACTACAAACAGCATTCTCCAGGTTTAGAGCGTGGTTGATAACTGTATATAGAGAGATCAAAAACTTAAATGCACCTTTAACAGATGAAGTTAGAGGTCTTATGGACAGAATGCTTGCCACTGAAGATGAGATAAATGCAGCAATTAAAGAACAGGGAATTAAGAGTCTCATAACTAAAGAGATGGAAAGTAAAGTTGATAAAAATAAACTTAAGACATACCAGGAATTAAGAGACTTGTTTAGCAAGGAAGCTAAAGATAAAATGAGTATTAACCTTGCGAAGTCATGGAAGAAAGAGCAAGAGTTATTTACAAGCCAAAAAGGTAAAGAGATAAAAGCTCAAGTTGAAGAAGAGTTATTGTCAGATGGTGTATATAAAGCATTAGATATTTTTAAAAATGGAACGATAGACGGTGAACCAATAAGGATGAACAAGGGTGATCTTGTTAACTTGTTCGGAGCTGGAATTGTAAAAAAACTACCAAGCACAATGTACACAACAAACGGTGGAATGCTCCCTAGTGTAGTGGCAAGCATCATGGGATTTTCCGATGTAGGCAAAATGGTCAATGGCATAGCCGAAGCACCACCGCTTAGTAAAGCAGTAAAAGCAATTTCTGAAGATAGGATGAGACAAGAAAACCAGGATCTATTGTTAACAGATGACAGGATAGAAGGACTTGCGAAAAGATTCATCCATAGTGATAAAAGATCAGAGCTATTAAAAATGGAACTTTCTTTGTTATCAGACATTGAACAGGCGAACCTAAAAGAAGGCACAAGAAAAACAGTTAGACGTATCCCTTCTAATGAGAAAATTAAAAAGGAAGCTAATACAATATTAAGTGCTATGCAGATGAAAAAAATCAGACCGTACTTATATCAAAGAGCTGAAGTAAGGGAAGCAAGGAAAGTTGAAGAGTTTATAAGTAAGGGCCAGTGGGCCGAAGCCTTTGATGCAAAGCAAAGAGAGCTTCTAAGCCATGAGCTTTATAGATCAGCTTCAGACATAAAAGAAAAACAAAATAAACAACTAAAGAAATTTAAGAAGCTTAATCAAGCAGACACAAAACTTTCTAAAACTAGAGATATGACTTTCATCAATGCAGCAAGGGCAATACTTTCTAAATTTGACCTGGCATCTAAACCAGAGGTTGTTATGGCCAACCTGGATATGATCAGAAAATATGATCCGGATGTTCACGCAATGGTTACAAGTATTATAGAGTCAGTAGATATTGAAAACCAAAGTTACAAAGAACTAACACTTGAACAATTCACAGAGATAAATGATATCTTTGATACATTGTGGGACTTATCTAAGACAAGCAAGCAGATGGATATCGATGGAAAGAAAGTTGATATTCAAAAAGTTGTTGAACAGATGAATGAGTCGGCAAGTCGCTTCATAAAAGAAGTTCCGAAGCGAAAGTATGAAAAGAAAAAAGATAAGTTTACTAAGATCAAAGAAGAAATAATGAGTCAAGTTTCTAAGATGAGAAGACTTGAGCATTGGATCGAACTTATGGATATGGGTGACATTGGTGGTATCTTTAGAAAGGCTATTTTTACACCACTATCAGAGGCTACAGACAGATACTTTGAAGATCGTGATATCTATACAAAGAAAATGATTGACGCATCAGAGAGACTTAAAGAGAAAGTTCCAGGTATAGAAGATCCTAAAGCAATTCAATCGGATGAGTTGGGTTATGAGTTTGAAAATGTAGGCGAGATAATAGGGGCATTGATTCACACAGGAAACGACTCTAACTTTAAGAAGCTTTTAATCGGGAGAGAGTGGGGGACACTAAATGATGACAAAACTTTAAACACCGCTAAGTGGGATAAGTTTATTCAGAGGATGTATGCAGAGGGAATCATATCAGATGATCATATGGACTTTGTTCAAGAAATTTGGGACATAACTGAAGAGATAAAGCCAATGGTTCAAAAGGCACATAAAGAAGTTTATGGCCATTACTTCAGCGAGATCACAACAAATGAAATCACAATGCCTAGTGGTAAGAAATATAAAGGTGGTTATGCTCCAGCTAAAGTTGATTACGATGTTGTGCCGGATGCTGGTAAGAGAGATACATTACAGGACATAGTAGAGGGTAGCCCTAGCTTTTCTCTTCCTGGAGCTGGTGGAAATGGTTTTGGTAAAAGCAGGGTTGAGAACTACAACAAAGCTCTAAACCTAAATATAGATCTTATCACAAGACACATTGACGAGGTTATAAGATTTGCACATGTAAAGCCGGCAGTTACGAGTGCAGCAAAACTTGTAAACAGTAATAGCTTTAAAGAGATGATGAATAAAATTGATCCATCTTTAATAGATAATATGATTATTCCAGCAATCATAAGGGCCGATAAAAATAAAACTACAGATGTGCCGACAACCAGGATGGGCCTGGCCATGAAGATTGGTGGTAGCATTAGGAAAAATGTAAGTGCTGCTTTATTTTTTGGACATATCAGAAATACAGTAGAGCAATTAGGAAATATGGCCGTTGCAATTTCTAAGGATGGAATAGATGCAAAAGATTTAGCTCACGGTGCGATGTCTCTTCTTAAGGATAGAAAGAAAACTAGAGAAGCTATATATGAGAAGTCCACTTTCATGCGAAAGAAAGTTAACATGGAAATCTTTGATAATAACAAAAGAATAAATAACTTATTTAAAGAACAGAATAAGATCTTAACTATGAGAGATTTTGCTCAAGATAATGCCTATATTACTCAGAATGCTTTGCAAACATTCCAGGACGAGGTTATTTGGATAGGTGCATATGATAGGGCAGTTGCGAGTGGGAAGAGTGAGTCGGACTCAGTTAGATTAGCAGACTCAATTATAAGAACAACACAAAATGGAAACAGACCTTTGGACATATCAAACCTGGAAGGAAATCCAATGTTAAAAATGATCCAGATGTTTATGGGATTTTTTAACAATATGGCCAATGTGAATGCCACAAATATGCAAAAGATATACTACTCAGATCTAAGTGCAAAAGAAAAGACAGGTAAAGCTTTATATGCATACTTAACCGGATACGCATCAATAGCAATCGTGAGTGCTGCGTTGAGGAAAGTCGCTGCGGGTGGTTTAGATGAAGATGAAGATGATATGTATATGGATGACCTATACGATGTTTTCATTGCTTCACAAGCAGAGCTATTTCTAGGTATGCTCCCGTTAATTGGACCAGCAATTCAAGCCGGTATGAATAGGGGTAACGAAAAATTCTACGATGACAAGATAGGTGCATCACCAGTCCTTGAGGCCGTTGCTAGTGTAGCCGACTATGCAATACCAGACTTTGGAAGTGACAAAGATATAACGGAGCGTGTTAAGTCTAGAGAGTTATTGACAGTGATAAGTGTTGTCACAGGTTTTCCGGTAGCTCCATTGTCTAAACCTTTTAGATATGTCATGGCAGTTGAGAGTGGTGAAGCACAACCGACAGGACCAATTGACTATACTAGAGGATTAGTGACAGGTAAAAAAGGTGTAAAGTAGTTTTATAAAAGGTAAAAACATAATAGAATATATTAAAACAATAAGGGGAATACTTTGACAATATCATCACTAACGAACAGGAATGACTACACTGGCACAGATGCCACAGGTACTTATAACTATACATATAAAATATTTGATGAAGATGATTTAACTTTAGTTGTTAAAGAGATATCAACATCAATCGAGACTGAGTTAATAATAGCTACAGATTACACAGTAGCAAATGTTGGAAATTCATCGGGCGGCACTATCACTTTAGTTGATAATAGTCAGGCATGGATAGGAACTTCTAACAATTTAGACAGTACATATAAGTTAACAATCAAAAGAATAGCAGATCTTCAACAAGAAACTGATATCAGAAATCAAGGTCAATATTTTCCAGAGGTCATTGAAGATGTTTTTGATAGAACAGTTATGATCAGTCAACAACAACAAGCAATGATAGACGCAAGCATAAAGTTACCAACCACAGTTTTATCAGCAGACTTTGACACAACTTTACCAGTTGATTTAGCTGGCACAGCAGATGCAACAATAGCAGTTAACGGCACTGGAGATGGTTTTGTAGTAGGGCCTTCAGCTTCACAAATAACAGCAGCAAGTGGTAACGCAGTAGCGGCCGCAGCTTCAGCAGCAGCAGCACTTGTAAGTGAGAATAATGCGGCAGCAGCAGAGGCAGCAGCAATAGCAGCAGCGGCTACAACCGGCATTCCATTTATAAAAACAGTTCAGAGCGTTTCTAGTGGTGGACAAGTAGTTTTAGAAGCAGATGAAAACATACAATTTTGTAGAGTAGCCGGCAACGCTGGCACACAAACAGCAAGCACAACTCCCTTTAGCACTACTCCAGGAAATAACATTCTTGTTTCTTTAATAGGCACAGACAATATAAATCAACTAGGAATAACAAATAATGATATAACTGGTGGTTGTCTAATAAACGGAGCAAGTGTATTTTTGGGTAACAATGATATAATCAATTTTTTATATGACGCAACAGAAGATCGTTATATTGAAACATCAAGGAATTTTTAATATGAATTATAAGAAATTATTAGCACTTATTTTAACGCTTGTTTCCTTTTATGCCATTGCGATAGACAGTAGTCAGACAAATGTGAAACTAACAAGTATAAGCACACCAGATGTTTTTGCAAACCAGGACATAGTGATCACACCGTCCGGCACAGGATCAATGAAAGTGGACACATCTACATCTTTGATTATCCCTAAAGGATCTACAGGAGCTAGACCTGGCACACCAGAAAGTGGGATGATCAGATGGAATACAACCACAGGATCGCTCGAAGCTCATAACGGTTCAACATGGGCAGCGGTTGGGGGCGGTGATAACCTAACTCACTTAGAGGTTACAGTTACAACCAATCAGGTAGTTCCAGCTTTTACAGCAGCGACAGTTAACTTTCAGGTTGTCAATGATAGTTCTGATCCCAATGGAGACTTTGACCTTGGCACAGACACTTTTACTGCACCGAGAGATGCATTTTATAGAGTATGTATGGCAGTTACTTGGGCTACAGCTACATTCACTGCACCTCTGATTGTCTCGAATAGGTTTACAGTGGCCGGGACTTCTTACACATTAGGTGGTTCTATTTATATTTGGCAAACAGGAAGCAGACCTGTTTATATTTATGGATGTACACAAGTCTATATGACCTCTGGGCAGGCTGGTATATTCAAAGCAAGTAGTGGTAGGGGTTTTAACACTACGATTACGGCCAATGATTCCTGGGGAACAATAACGGAAGTACCAACATCTAACTAAGGAATAATAGTGGCATTAGAAATAATAGTATCAATAGGTGGAGCAATAATGTCAGGGCTATTGGTTATCAACTCGTTCTTTGCCAGAAAGACCTTGGAGAAAATATCAGATGTTGAATTGAAGTTGGCCGTATTAATAGCTAACCATGATGCGACAGAAGAGAGAAGTAGACTTAACTCAGACCGACACCACAAGAACGAGACAGAACTAATCAAGGTAAGAGAGAGATTACATGCATTAGAAGGTGGACAGATGCAGATGTTAAGCCTGGTTGAAGATTTTCAAAGCAAGCACGAGGGAAGATAGTGACCACAACACTCCTAACACTAATGGCCATGCAATATCTAAATGTGCCCTATAAGTGGGGTGGAAATAACTATGATGGACTTGATTGTTCTGGATTTGTTTTAAAAAGTCTACATGATGTAGGATTAACTTTACCAGATATGACAGCTAACTCACTTATGGAGTATTGCGAAAAGAATGGTGACGCATCCAGTGACGTTATGTGCGATTCAATATTGTTCTTTGGTAAGAATGGAAAGGCGACACACACCGCAATATCACTTGGCTTATTAGAAGGTAAGCATTATATGATAGAAGCTGGTGGAGCTGGAAGTAATTCTTTAAAAATGAGCAAGGAAGAACTTGCAAAAATAGATGCAAGAGTTAGAATAAAGCCAGTAAGTAGTAGACGAGACTTGATAGCCTCAATACAAATACCTTACAGGACAATATAAACCTATGGAGGGTAATATGGATATTGATAAAATCATCCTAATCTTAGAAAAAATTGAAGTGATCGGTGTATCAGCAAAAAAAGTTATGGCCGATAACAAAGTAGATCTTCTGGATTTGCCAGTTGCTATTAGCTTACTAAGCGAAATCAACGGTATGATTGAAGCATTCAAAGGTGCTAGTGAAGCACTTGATGAAGTTAAAGATCTAGATGGTGCTGAAGCACTTGAGATCGTTAAAAAGCTTTATGAAGTTGGTAAAGAAATCGAGCAAGCATAATGGGAATAACGGCCATTGCATCAGGAATATTTTCAATTGCAAAGGCCGTTCCTTATGTCTTTGATCTTATCAATTTATTAAGTGAAAAATTATTGGACCACAAGATAAAGAAAATAGATAGACATCGAGTGACAACACAAAACCAAAGAGATGCTTTAATTTTAGCAATATCAAAGGCCGAAACAAATGAAGAACTTATTGCCCATAGTGTTACTTTACAGCAGCTTAATAACCCTGGCATCTTGCGAGAATAGAACACCAGAACTTTACTTCAATAGACCTGTTATAAACGAGTGTATTACACTTATCCAGGACGGTGCGACACTTGGCATGATGGCATGTGATGGTAAAATAGTAGCTATACCTAGCAAATTGACAATTATAAAAGACCAGGAAAATGTTGAAAAGCTAAAGTTATATTATGAAGCCAGGGAATACGGCCATTATCTTTGTTTGTTATCTAAAAGAAAGTGTAAAAAATAATTAAAAAATACCATCAATAAGTTTCCAACTATTGCGAACTCTCTTATGTAGTGCTTGCGTCCTTACAACATAGTCATATTTATTCTTTGCTTCACTTCTAATGTTCTGGTGAGTGAGTGTTATCATGTCCTGGATATCCTGGAGTCTTTTTATTTCTTCCAGATCAGGGTTAAATTTTATAGGAAAGAATTTAACTTGGCACTTCATCGGTAAAGATCCTTTATAAAATAAGTAAACTCTTTTCCAACATACTCATAAGCTGGAGTATAGATATGATAATCAGATTTAATTAGGGAACTAATACTATTATAATTATTTTTCAATGTATAGGTTATGATTTTTTGATACCCGTTACGCATTGCAAACTTTTCTCGTACACGAATAAATCTTCTCTGAATATTTCTTCCACGATACTCTGGTAAGAGTCCAGCTCTAGATAGGAATAGTATCCCCTCCCCAAAATCGGAAACACTACAGAAACCGATTGGTTCGTTATTATGCTTGTTTCTTGCAAGCCAATGAAAAGTGTTATGTCCGACATCTAGTTCATCCTCTGGAAAAATTAGTTCGTTCAATAATATAATGGGATCAAGGTTTTTTACTTCTCTTATGGATATGTTATAGTTTACCATTCCATCTTCCATTCTTATCTAACATCATTCTTATTAGTGCTGGTTCACCTAACTCATTTATCCAACCGACACCTAGTATTGGATTTTTTGGGAAGTTCTTCCCATATGCGAATGCCATTGATACAGGATCAACAAGACAACCAACTATCATATTGAACCTAGTTGAGTGGGCCGATTGATGCCAGGTAATTTCAAACTTAGCATGGAAGTGACCTTGTACAGCACTACAACCAAACTCTGAAGCGAGTTTGTTATATGCTCCAGACTTTCCATGAACAATTATAACTTTACCCTGGTGAGTCTCAAGCATTATCTCATGATGCCATTGCCATAGTGGAGTCTCATATAATTCATGTAGTGGTTTTAAATTTCTTATCGAAATACCCTCTGACTTCAGCTTACGGTATGTCATCGATCCGTGGTTACTCTCGGCCAGATACATCTTAGGGAATAAGCTATGTAGTCTTTGCATTTCTAAAATTGCATCGTCTAATTCTTGATCCGAGTTTGGTAGGCACGACTCACTGTTATGGAAACTTTCAGCATGTTTGTCACACTCATCACCTACGTTGATAATGATCTCTGGTTTATAGTTATCTTTGATGGCTTTTAAAAATGGAAACCAATCGGGGTGAGAATACGGAGCATGCATGTCGCTAATAATCAAGACACTTTGATCTAGAGCAACAATGTGTTTTCTATAAGGAAGTTCTTTCATGTAAAAATTATAAGAGAATAATCTAAAACAAGAAAGTTATTTAAGACTGATCAAAAAGATCAAGCGATTAGAAATATATTAGTTCAGGTTTATTTGTCATGCTACTTGCCAAAAACTTCGGCATATAAGGAAGTTCCTTTTTTTTGATAATACACATATCGATGCATGTAGCTATTTCTTTCCTGTGATCTTGGAGTATTGCATCAACTATCCACTCAGTTTCTATATTGAGTACTTCACAGAGTATCAATATTTTTTCATGTGGTATGCTGGAAAGACCACGCTCAAGGTTAGATATAAATTGGCCGTTCTTATAACCAATGGCCTTCGCCAACCTAGCCTGAGATATATCATTATGTAGTCTCCAGGTCTTAACAGTCTTGCCAATGTTCTTAAATTTGCTACTCATATTATGTCCCTAAGCGTATAGTTTTATTTTATACTGTTATTCGTATTGTTCATTTAAAACCGAGTTATTTATTATTCTGTATAATTAAAGAGTTTTTCCATACATTATTCTGTAATTTTACACCAGTAATTATTAAAAAATCATCTCTTATCCTTTATCTCTAGTGTATTTAGCTTTATATTCTCTTAGTTTATCCTTATCGTAACTGTGCATTACGGTTTCGGTTAAGCAATAATCAATAACCTTTTCAGCTTCCTTTAGTTGGGTTTTTATTTTTTCTATATGTTTTTCAGATAACCTAATATTCTGCTCGTAGTTTTCTAATCTTCTTATATCTTCTTTAACCCAGACAATTGAAGCCTCTTTCAAATTATCAATATCTACAAAAGCATTGAAATATTCTTTGTAATTCATATCTATCCTTTATCTTTGTTGTATTTAGTTTTGTATTATTACTTATATGGTGTCCACCTAAAGCAATACCTACACTTACAAATTCTATTTCGATCAATAAAGGTTTTTATAAACCAAAATTTTAAATGCTTGATTTTATAAATCATTCATATCTATCCTTTATCTTTGTTGTATTTAGTTTTGTATTCTCTTGCTTTTTTGCCGCCCCTTCTAGTGAAATTCTCACTCTCTATTCTGTTTCTGTCAGAATTATCTATGGTAGTTCCATGCCAACTTTTTATATCAGCATAAAAATCAATAATCTTTTCAGCTTCTTTTAGTTGGGTTTCTAGTTTTTCGTACTTAGATAATAAAACAAACTCATTATCGTCATGATATAAATCAATAACCTTCTCACATCTAATTGCACCGTTATTTAATAATTGCACCGATCAATCTTCGCCATTAAAAGCAAACTTAGCATCGTCTAAGCATTTTTTACTACAGATGATATACTCTGAACCTACTTCCCTATGAAACTCACGATCACATTCAGCACACTCTACAGTTTCCATCTCAACCGTACATACATCTTCTCTGGATCTCTCAAAGGATAAAAAACTATTCATCTTTTTTCTCCATCTCTTCTAAAAACTTTATCATTTCCTTAACAGGATGAACCTGGCCATGATAACAAGCTCCAATATCATCCGACTTACTATATCCATCACACATCCTTGACTTGCGATCAACAACTTCCTCTAATACTTTAATTATTTTTTCAATCATCTGTTTGCTCCTTTGATAAAAGCTATTGCCAAAACATTGCTTGCCAATAGTGCTATTGATAAGATTATAATTTCAAACATTTTTACCCCTACAATTGCGACACTTATTATAATTTTTTGATCTAAATAGTAACTCACACTCTTCACACTCTCTTACATCTTCACCATTCTCAGCAGCTTTATTTAATTGGCTTTGCGATCCCTGGATACCTCTACACTTGCGACAATAACTATGCCTACCAGTTCGACATACTTTGTTTTTATGAAACTCTGAAAAGCTTTTCACTTCTTTGCAATTACTACATGGCTTCGATTGTCTTTCTATCCAGGTGCTAACTTCGTCTGTTTGATTCACAAAGCACCATCCATATAGTTTTTAATAAGCTCTATAGATTCATCCGAACCATAACATACCTGGGAATAAAAACCTTGATCCCTTGTAAATTTTATATAATCTTTTTGTTCAGTTGTTGGTTTATTGTATTCAATCTTAAGCTCAATCATAAGGCCGGAATACTTTCCAGACTTATAAGGGAATATAATATCCGGCACACCTTTTTTATTACCAGACAACTTGGCTTTTTTCGCAGATCCAATTGAAAGCTTGATACCATTTAAAGTTGAAAACATATATTTAAGTTGAGGATGTTTTATTTCCATAAGCTTTGCCCACTGGAATATTCTCACTTGTTCACCATGCTCACTTATTTTCTTTAGACTTCTCAAATTATCACTTCCTTTAAAATATATAGAATGGCCAGGCCACTAGTGGCATACCAAAAGAAACTTTCTTCACGCATATTTTTCATATATGTTTCCATCTTTCCTTTCTAATAATTTGGCCACAAGTTGATGGTTTCATATCAAACAGGTAAGCAACTTCCACCTTGCTTAGATTGTATTTTTCGTGGAATCTTCTTAACTCTAACACAATCTCGTTTGTGAGATTTGTGTTCTGATGTTTTTCACCAAGCAAACTTCTCATTAGATTATTTTTACGTGCATGAACAATGTTTTCTTTAGCGGTATTCCATTCTAAGTTTGAAGCGTTATTGTTGGTCTTGTTGCCGTCTATATGGTTGACTTGCGGCTTGTGTTTTGGGTTATCAATAAATGAAATTGCTACCAATCTATGAATATACATAAATTTTTTACCCCTATTATTTAAGCCTACTCTCATATAACCACAGCGTGATTTACTTTGCTTGAGTAATTGCCCTGTATGTTCTCTTTTCCCAATAATCCTATCTAACGACCTAACTCTACCTTGATCACTGACCTGATACAGTCCCTCATAACCAATAATATCTTTCCATATTTCTTTCAAACCTAACTCCTAATCAAAATATTTTATACAATGTTGTTTTGCTAGCTCTCCTATTCGATACGGAGCGGTCAGCTCTCTTCCTGGATGATCTTGATAAGCATGGCCGAAAGAAGCAGTTTTATAAAAGAAATCGGTTAAATGAACAAATTCATGACAAAGTGAACCACAAATACTATCAGCAGATCTTTTTAACTTCCATGCATTCAGTCTAATCTCATTAGGTCTT
>Ga0196889_1000044_pt1 | contig 37539 bp, 73 predicted proteins | sample VirMetDEL_Nov_12_FD_166415 | JGI IMG/M metagenome (GOLD analysis project Ga0196889, IMG submission 166415) | Aqueous microbial communities from the Delaware River and Bay under freshwater to marine salinity gradient to study organic matter... | ecosystem: Environmental > Aquatic > Marine >...
CACCTCCAATTCTTGATATAATACGCTTACAGTATTCACAAGTCATTGGAGTTCATCATGAACGTCACAGATCTAAAGTTCGCTGGTATCCTATCCACACGGGTAGAACGATATTCAGTAAAAGCACACTCTCCCTATAGGGCTAACTTCAGATGCCCTATATGCGGAGACTCTCAGAAGAACAAGAGTAAGGCACGAGGTTGGATTCTTGAGAAAGATAACAGTGCTATATTCTACTGTCACAACTGCAATGCCTCACACAGTCTACGCAATCTACTTAAGTTTATAGATCATAATCTATACAATGAGTACGTAATCGACTCTGCCCTAGAGCGTGGCGAAAGACGCAAGCTGTTTGAAGAAAGTCCATCTAAGCCGTTAGATGCACTCAGAATGACGGCACCGAACTTTAAGAAGAAGGGTTCGCCTCTATTGCGTATCAAGAAAGTGTCGGCTCTACAGCATGACCACTTTGTTAAGAAGTATCTAGTGCAACGACAAATACCATCAGATGTCCACTATAAGCTATACTATGCCCCAAAGTTCAATGAATGGGTAAACTCCATCATACCAGGTAAGCTACCTACCGTTGAGCGAGATCGTCCAAGACTGATCATGCCGTTCATTGATAAGTATGGTGTTGTGTTTGGATTCAACGCAAGAGCTTTCAACTCATCTGAACTTAGATACATAACTATAATGATCGACGATACCATGCCTAAGCTATTTGGTCTGAATGAAGTCGATTTCACACGGAAGTACTATGTCGTTGAGGGACCGATCGATAGTCTATTCCTAGATAACGCCGTTGCTATGGCAGGTGCCGATGGTAATGCCAGTGGTTTGGATGATGTCGAGAATGCAGTGTTCGTATTCGATAACGAGCCACGTAATAAAGAGATCGTCGCTAGAATGGAGAAGTGTCTAGACAGAGGATATAAAGTCTTCATCTGGCCTTCGAAAATAGTTGACAAAGATCTGAATGATGTTATAATGAGTGGTATAAGCAGAGACACTTTAAAACGTACCGTAGATGCTAATACGTATCACGGATTGGAGGGCAAGCTAAAACTTACGTACTGGAGGAAGTGTTAGAGAATTGTAATGTAGTGTTACAATAGCACGAAAACGCCGAAAAGCGGTTTGTGATATAGATATATAAGAGACCGGCGACAATAAGTCGCTACAAGAAAACTTTGTGCAACATTTAAATTATAAGGAAAGTATATAATGAAAGCAAAATTGATGGGTTATACGCAACCTGCACCATACTCTACAGATGGATTGACCGGAGTGCAGGATATGATTGCTTATTGCGCAAAAGTCTCTAATCCTCAAGGACAGATGAATCTAGAGTCTAGTGATAAATTGCTTGCATATCTGATCAAACATAAGCACTGGAGCCCGTTCGAGATGGCTTCTGCTACAATTGAGGTCGAAACAACTCGTGATATTGCTCGACAGTTTCTACGACATCGATCATTCTCTTTCCAAGAGTTCTCCCAGCGGTACGCTAATCCTAACGACATGGAAAATTCTTTCGTAGTACGTGAAACACGTCTACAAGATACTAAGAACCGGCAGAACTCAATAGAGTGTGATGACGACGAGCTAGCTATAGCGTGGGGAGCTAAACAGTCGATGATCATTCACGAAGCAAAAATGGCATACAAATGGGCTATCGAAAATGGCATAGCGAAAGAGCAAGCTAGGTCAGTGCTTCCCGAAGGGAACACCGTATCACGTCTATACGCCAATGGCACCATCCGATCATGGATTCACTATGTGGAACTTCGTTCTGCAAATGGGACTCAAAAGGAACATATGGAACTGGCTCGAGAGATTGGTAATGCAATCACCCGAATCTTCCCTATGATCGAAGACTTCATAAACACATAATATAAGGCCGGGACCGGATGATGCGATCTGGTCTCCGTCTACCTTAGCTTTCAATGGGAAAGAAAATGACAATTAAGATAGATAAAGAAAAGGATGATCTACTAGAATCTTACGCAATTGGTATGTTGAAGGACTTCTACTTAACAGATGACGAAACTTCTCCACAAGAAGCGTTTAAGAGAGCTGCACTCGCTTGGTCGCACTATGAAGGTAAACTTGATAAAGCTTTAGCGCAGAGACTATACACATATGTCTCAAATAAGTGGTTTATGTTCGCAAGTCCAGTACTATCAAACGCTCCCGGTAAGTCGAACAAGAGCAAAGGGATGCCGATATCTTGCTTCCTGACTTATGTCCCGGACACGCTAGAGGGTCTCATATCACACACTGCGGAACTTCGTTGGTTATCCGTATACGGCGGTGGCGTTGGTGGTCATTGGAGTGATGTTCGAACTGTATCCGATGTTGCGCCAGGACCGATGCCCTTCCTTCATACAGTAGATGCTGATATGATTGCGTATCGTCAAGGTAAGACTCGTAAGGGATCTTATGCAGCATACATGGATATCTCGCATCCTGATATCATTGAATTCCTTAATATGCGGATCCCTACTGGTGATGTGCAACGTAAAGCCTTGAACCTACATAACGCAGTTAACATCACCGACGAGTTCATGATTGCCGCTGCCGAAGGAAAGAAGTTCGATTTACGTGACCCGAAAGATGGAACTGTTAAAGAGAGTGTTGACGCACGTAAGCTATGGGAACGTATCATCGAGACTCGGTTCCGTACAGGCGAGCCATACATGAACTTCATCGATACTGCCAATAGAGATCTGCCACAGCCACTGAAAGACTTAGGGCTGAAGATCAATGGCTCAAACCTCTGTAATGAGATACATTTACCGACTAACGAGGAGCGTACAGCGGTTTGCTGCTTGTCGTCTCTTAACCTAGAATACTACGATGAATGGAAGGATACTCCAATTGTTGCTGACCTCATATGTATGCTTGATAACGTTATTAGCTATTTTGTTGAAAATGCGCCAGACACGATCGACCGAGCTAAGTTTAGTGCGAGTCGAGAACGATCGATAGGACTGGGTGCAATGGGCTTTCACAGCCTTCTACAGAAACATGGCGTTGCTTGGGAATCCGATAAAGCCAAAGAGATCAACGATGTAGTATTTAAGCACATCAAGACTCAAGCCGTAGCTGAAACCGAGCGACTGGCAGTAGAACGTGGTGCTTATCCTGATGGCCCAGATTCTGGTCGACGTAACTCGCATCTTCTGGCAATTGCTCCTAATGCTTCAAGTGGTGTAATTCTAGCTACAAGTCCATCTATCGAGCCACTGAAGGCGAATGCGTACACACACCGTACACGTGCTGGCTCTTTTCTAGTGAAGAACAAGTACCTAGTCGCACTGTTGGATCAGAAGGGCGAGAATAACGATGTTAACTGGACATCCATTATAACTAAAAAGGGTTCCGTTCAACATCTGCCGTTCTTAACCGAAGGCGAGAAGTCTGTGTTTAAGACAGCTGACGAGTTGGATCAAAACTGGGTAGTACGTCATGCCGCTGATCGACAGAAGTACATCTGTCAAGGACAGTCCGTAAATCTGTTCTTCCCATCAGGAGCTCCGAAAGCGTATGTTAACCAAGTGCATCTTCGTGCATGGAAAGAGGGTCTGAAGGGACTATACTATCTTCGTACGGAAGCTAAGCAACGTGCCGAGAACGTATCAGAGAAAGTGGAACGAGTTGCGCTTCAGGGGGATATGCGGAGCATCGTATACTCTAAGAAGGACTGCCCATTCTGTACTCTAGCGAAAGAAGAGTTGACTTTACGTGGAATACCGTTCGAGGATATCGATCTAGCCTCTGTAGGTAAGACCGCAGCCGAAGTGACTGGTCGTAAGAGTGTGAAGACTGTTCCTCAGATATACATCGCAGGTGAATACATTGGATCGTACAACGAGTTGTTGGAATACTTGAATAAGCCTATAGAAAACTCTGAAGATGACGAATGTTTAGCTTGCTCTGGTTAATGTTATATGTTATAATATACTCATAATACAAATAAGGAAAATGCATGTCACTATTAGATGTATCCAAAAGCTACCGCCCCTTCAAATACCCATGGGCGGTGGAGCTGACGACTAAACACGAAGAGATTCACTGGGTAGAGTCTGAAGCTGAGCTTTCGGAGGATGTACAAGACTGGAAGACTAAGTTGTCCGATGAGGAGAAGGATTTCGTCACACAGATCCTTCGACTATTCACGCAGTCTGATGTTCAAGTTGGCGAGAACTACCATGAACTGATGATACCCAAGTTCAAGAACAACGAGATTCGTAACATGCTCGCATCGTTTGCTAACCGTGAGGGAGTTCATCAACGGGCATATGCTCTGCTGAATGACACACTCGGTTTACCTGACGAGGAGTTCCATACGTTTCTGGAGTATTCTGAAATGGCGGATAAGCTAGACTTCATGAAAGAGGGTAACATCAACTCTCATACAGGTCTGGCGTTAGTTGTGGCACAGTCGGTGTTCAACGAAGGCATGTCACTGTTTGCGTCATTCGTTATGCTACTGAACTTCCAACGTTTCGGTAAGATGAAAGGTATGGGAACCATCGTTGAATGGAGCATACGTGATGAGACTATGCACGTACAGGGCAACTCTAAGCTGTTTCGTGAGTTCGTAGAAGAGCATCCCCGTATCGTGAACGATGAGCTAAAGTCCAAGATCTACGAGATGGCAACTAATGCTGTTAAGCTAGAAGACAAGTTCATCAAGTTGGCGTTTGATGGTAAGGATCAGGAAGGCATTACCGAAAAGGAAGTCAAGCAATATATCCGCCACATTGCTGATCGTCGATTACTGCAACTTGGCATGAAGCCTAAGTTTAAGGTGAAAGACAATCCGATGCCTTGGTTAGATTGGGTACTCAACGGCGCATCTCATGATAACTTCTTTGAGAAGCGTGTTACTGAGTACTCTGTCAACGGAATGGAAGGCGATTGGGGCTGGGGAGACAATGCCCCCGCTGGCGAAGTATGTGGCCAAGATGGCGATGGCTGCGCCGCATAACACCAATAGCAAGTAACTATAAAGACCTTCGGGTCTTTTTTGCTATCTGGGATATAGTATACATACTACACAAGCGCAATTGATGCGTCCGTAATTGAATGCTGGGACTCGAGTCCTACGAAATAAGGATATAACGACTATGAAAAGACAGGATTTAGTCTGCGAGAACTGTGAAAGCGAATGTACCATAGAGACCACCAACATGGAAGACCCAATTGCATTTTGTCCAATATGTGGTTCCGAGTCGGATTTTGAATCAGACGAAGCCTCTGTTGCATGGGACATCGGCGAAGAGGAGAACTGGGATTAATGTGGACATATGATGGTAATGAGTTCACCAGCGAGATGATTGGTGATTATGTGGGGTTTGTTTATATTATTACCATCAAGCACACAGGAAAGAAGTATCTAGGTAAGAAGCTATTCGAATCAACTCGACGACTGGCACCTCTAAAGGGAAAGACTCGAAAGCGGAAGGTCGTAAAGGAAAGCGACTGGAAGACGTACTATGGATCAAGCGAGGACGTCAAGCTGTTGGTCGAGGAGACTGGCATAGACAACTTTGATAGGGAGATCATACATCTATGCAACAAGCGAGGTGAGATGTCGTATCTAGAGTTACACGAGCAGATCGTCAGAGGAGTACTTCTATCAGACGACTGGCACAATGGTATCGTACAAGCAAAGATACACAAGAGTCATGTAAAGGGCCTTATTGAGAAATTCGGCCCAGACAGTAAGAGTTAGCTTGCTTCGGATTCCTCTTTACACGCTCTTTCGATGTAAGTGATGTAGTAATGTATGTTATGGTCATCGAACACGTCGATATGACCCATCTTAGCTCCTAGCAGCATCCCACGCCACTTGTCCTTGATTCTCTGCCAAGTAGTGGGATTTCGAATGAGTCCATACGCATTGATGTACTGCTCCGTGCCGTGATGTCTGTATCCCATTGCCAGTAAGGGTACAGATGTCACTATATCGTTGTTGTTCTTCCATCGATAATGCTCAACGTCTATTGCCTTGCAGTAACCCCTCCAGCCGACTCTAGGTGACCCGTAAGTGTAAAGCTGTTCTGGATCGCTCAACCACTCGTCGTTCTTACATCGTGCAGCCATAATAGTCGCCATAGCAGCACCTAGTGAGTGTCCGCAGAACCAAAGCTTTCTAGACACATTCGCCTTACGGCTGATGTCATTACGGATATCTGGCCAAATATCGTCTACCTCAGTCTTAAACCCACGATGCACACGAGACACACTCTCTGATCGAACGGGCATTGTCTGTAGATCTGCCTTAATATCGCTAAACTGTGATGGCTCTGTGCCACGACATGCTATGACCAAATCGTGCTTGTTCTGGAACCGATATGCTTGGGCACCAGATTTGTCATAGAATTCCACTGACGTGAATCCAAGTCTCTTAGCTGCACGTTTGGCTGATGCTGGGTCGAAATATGCAATAGCAGATAGTTTAACAAACATTAACGATCGTTCTAATTGAGATAGTGATGATATCTGGGTCATATGAAGCTCCTTGTTGGTACTATTTGTGAAAAAGACTTGACAGCTATATAGATATGTAGTATAATGTATGTATAACGAGATTGGAGAACACTATGACTGAAGCTTGGGAATCATACACAGCACCAGAAGATGACTATACCTCATGGACTAGAGGTCTGTTCGAAGAACATAAGAGTGAGGTATTCACTTGGTCTGGAAAGGTATCTGTGTACAAGTACGAAGAGTGGCTAGAGACTAATGAGTCGTTCCTAATAGAACAGTGGAAACAGGTTGACAATTCTTAGTATTTGATGTATAATGTATTACAAACTTAATAGGAATTTTGATGAGTATATCGACATCTTTAGTTAGTTACGCCAATGATCAAGGAATATCAATCGAGACTGGTACATATCAGGTAATGATTGGACTCATGGAAGCACCCCCACAGAAGCGTTACGAGATAGCTTCTTATGACATATCCGGCACATATCTCAAGCTTAGCACCCGTTATGACGTTAGTGTTCAAGTACCAGACATCATCAAGTCAGAAGAAGAGCTTAAGTACTTCGTTGATTATGTTAAAGGATATGTATCGGAAAGTGTTGACATCGCACAAGCTGTATAGTATAATACACTAGTAACTCAAGAGAGAGATGATCATGTTGACCAAAGCCATAGAATATGCGACAGCCAAACACGAAGGTCAAGTACGAAAGTACACCGGCGAGCCATACATAGAACACCCTCTTGCGGTGGCCAAGATGATCGACGAGTACTTGAGAGCAATGGATGTTGATCCGGGCATCTCTCCCACAATAGCAGTACTACACGACACTGTTGAAGACACAGATGCTACCATAGAAGAGATTGAAGAGTTGTTCGGTGAAGCAGTTGCGCAGGGTGTCTGGTTCCTGACTAAAACGCCGAACTTTGTAGGCGACAGAGAGTCACGCAAGAAGCTGTGCGAAGCTAGATTAGCTAAAGCTCCATACTCAATTAAAGTCATTAAGACACTTGATATGTTCCACAACAGCCTAAGTATACAGCAATATGATCCAGAGTTCTGGGAGACATTCAAAGTAGAGACTGCTAGTCTACTTGCTGCGATGGGTACTGAAGATGTCTACCGACGAGCTAAAAAGAATTATGGACTATTTTGATAAAAGCGTTGACAACACATTAATGTTGTAGTATAATGGATACATAAACTGATGAGAGAGAATGATTATGATGAAGACTGCGATTGCTACTCTGTTAGAGAAGATTAAGACTGACTATAAAGCATCATTGTTTAACATGCCTTATGAAGGTGACGAGATGCCTCCACATCGTTTAGAAATGCTTGCTAAATTTGAAGCCGGACTAGAAGTTGCCGAGGGTAGTAAGTACATAAAAATCTTATCTAACCGTGCCGCTTGGGGCTTTGTAGTGAAGGGCGAGACTGACAAGAGCTTCAAGCAGGGAACTCTGCTCAAAGCCAACAGCTGGGCTAGTCCTGCTCGAAACTTCGGTCGAGCTAACATACTCGACAACAGTGAGTACTCAGTATACTGGACTGGAGCCTAGTGTAGAGATTTGGGCCTTTAGCTCAGTTGGTTAGAGCATACGACTCATAATCGTCAGGTCCCCGGTTCGAGTCCGGGAAGGCCCACCAAATTTATAGAAGAGAGTGTAGTGAACAGCATTTTCAATTACTGCTGAGAGTGTTGTTCACTGTGTAATGGGTTGGGCATTCCTGGCCGACTTCACAGTAAACGTAGTTATGTCTTAGAGACGATTCTCTTAAAATCTTACAGAATTTTGTAAGGCACCTCTTGTAACCATTTGCTCAGATGGGAGGGGACATGAGCAGCTACAACCCCGTACGGTGGGGGACTGAAAGGTCAAAGATCCCGCTGGCAACGTACTGCCACTTTATGCGCCCATAGCTCAAATGGATAGAGCACTCCCCTTCTAAGGGAGTGGTTGCAGGTTCGAGTCCTGCTGGGCGCACCAATTAATGATGTGTTAGGATAATACCATGAATATGTTACAAGCTAAGTCGTTTCAAGAGCTGTTAGTTAGTGATATTGCCGATATCGAGTCCCAGATTGCTATGTACGAATCTATGAAAGTACGTAAGCAGACTAGACTATATGTTGTTGAGAAGTACGTCGTGGATGCTATGGAGCTTAGGGAAGAGGTTGCTGTGTCGTTAGCTAAGCTAGACGTTGGTTTAGGAAAAGATGATGCGGTGAGTGTGATGCGGAATCCAAACTCAATTAGCTCGTTGATATCGCAGTATTGGTAATCACCGATATTGAGCGCACTATATAGACTATGTTAAGATTTATTGATCGGGTAGGGCCGCAAGGTGTGGCAGCAGACTGTTAATCTGTGATAGCTAGGTTCGATTCCTGGTACCCGAGCCACTTTATGCGGACGTGGTGAAATTGGTATACACGCCAGATTTAGGTTCTGGTGCCGCAAGGTGTGAGAGTTCGAGTCTCTCCGTCCGCACCAATTACGCCAGGGCATGTTTGCTAACTCCAATAGATATCCAGGTGTCATATCGCAGGAGTGAAAGGGTTCGATTCCCTGACTGGCACTTATTATGGATAGTAGGTCACAAGGTGTGACAGTGGACTGTAACTCCGCCGAGGAAACTCATGATTGGTTCGATTCCAATACTATCCACCATTTTAGGCAATACATGTATGAGCACTACACGAAAGACCAAGCAACAGAACTTTATAGCAAAGAACATGGAGAAGTTCAATCGACCTGTCACCCACGTAGACAGGAAGAAGCAGTCTAAGATCAAAGGACCTTCTGCCGATAGAGCTTGGATAGACGAAGCATAGAGTCTATATCTCTATGATATACATATAGTATAGCAACAATCTTTATGCCCTTATAGCTGAGTTGGTTTAGCAAAGCACTTGTAATGCTTAGACGGGAGTTCGAATCTCTCTGGGGGCACCATATTATGAAGTTCGCTAAGGAGAATGTCGCAATGACAAACGTACAAGCGATTTACCAATATCGCACTCAAATCACAACTCTAATAGACTCCATAGAGTTACTCAAATTAAGCAAGATTTCGCCAGACTTGATCGAAGAAGTAGTCGCAGAGGCGAAGTGGACGCTAGATCGACACCAGCATGATGCCAATGTGATGTCTCACGTATAAAAGATAACCAAAGAGACGCCTGTCTTACCTCTAACTGCATGGAGAATAGTTATGTCAAATCTCGCACCAGAAGAATTCGTTGAAGTACTCATTGACCCGATTGGATCTAGGTCAGACAAGGCTAATAGGATATCCAAGTCTACTATAGCTCGTCGGGCCAGACAAGATGTTAAGCGGATCATGAACATCAAGTTGGCGAAGGAGGATAGAGAGGATAGAGCCAAGTCTCGGAACAGTGAGGGCGATTCAGACGCTTAGTTGATATTACATTAGGAGTAGCATGTGAATGAAAAGTGTGGACGAAGTTGTACATCTAGACGAACAAACAACTGTAGTAATTGACGATTGTGGTGATATGGTGTTACACTTCGAAGATATTGAAGAAGATGATGAATGGCGAATTGAAGTTAATGCACGTGATCTATTTGAACATTTAAGGGAGTTTTTCGATGAGTGATATGAGTTTAGAAGAATTGGACGTAATGATAGATGAACTAATTGACGCTGATGGATTTGAAGAGGATCTTCCAGAGACAATCGAGTTCGCTGAAATCGTACCAAATGTGGATATCGCACCAAAGGATGATCGGATCAGACACTCTGCTAATGCTAGGATAGCTAGAACGAAGGCCAAGGAAGTAAAGGCGCTGAAGATTGCCAGAGCAGATCGTGATGCCAAGAAGGTGTTGGAAGCTAAAAATGCCATCAAAGCGAAGAAGGAACTGGCGAAGCCCGATGGCGAGTTCGTGGAAGCAGTCAAATAAATCAATATAGCACTTGACATCACTACAGTACTATGAGATAATACGTAGGTATTGAGAGAGATGTCAAGTGAAGTTGATTTGTTCTAAAATAGCTTCGAAAGTACTTGACTATGATGTTTCAGTGTAGTATAATGTAATCTGAATTGACGATTGAGAGTGAATGATTATGATCAGAATGATAGTTGGACTAATATTTATTATGGGCGCAGTTGGTCAAGAAGACTTCGCTATGGAGGTTGGCACCCAAGGCCCACCGTTGATTCAAACACTCGCCATCGTCCTGTTGGGAGTAGGGATTATCGCTAGTGCTGTACCAAAGCTCGTCCGCCAAGGCACGAAGTAGTGAACTTCGACATCAGGGGTAAGCATAAGAACCCAGTTGTCGTGAGGGAATACGTCATAGCATGTCTAAAGCACCTCAAGCTAGATAGACTCTCCTCTAAGGTACTAATAATCAAATTCGTCACATCTTTAGAGGATGAGATTCTAGGCAACTGTATAGGAGACACTAAGTTCTCAATAGTGACCATAGCCAAAGAGTCTGATGGAACTAAGTTAATGTTCCTCGAACAGATGCAGACCCTAGCCCATGAACTGATACATGCTAAACAATTCTTTCGAGCTGATCTAACTCATGGTAAGATGGGTCAGTTCCGATGGAAGAAACGTAATGCTGGTGGATATCAGTACGACAACCAGCCATGGGAAAAGGAAGCATACCGATTAGAGAAGCAGGTATTCGTTGAATGCTTTCCCTTCAATAGAGACATAAATTAAGCTTGACAACACAGTCTAATTGTAGTATAATTAAGGGGTAGCAATGATCGTATTGTGACAAAGAAGTAGATAACGCAGCAGAGATATAGTGTGACATCAATTGTGAAACATCAGGAGAAAGATTATGAGTTATATGAAGAACGATATCATCACTGTAATTACCGTGGCTGGCGAGTTTATCGGCAAGTACGTCAAAGAGGATGCGACATCTTTGACGATAGCTAAGCCTAAGATGCTTGTTAATGGTGAGCAAGGTATGGGATTTGGTAGCGGAGTTTGTGTTACCGGAGAGATCGATCCAAGCAGCATGACGTTCTATGTTGGTGGAATAGTTTTCACCTCCTTGACTAGCGTTGCTGTTGGTAAGTCTTATATTGAAGCTACCAGTGGACTGATCCTGTGAGAAGCTGGACTGCGACAGTAGAGGCTGACCCGGATGATCCAGATGAGCGTCTACTAAACTTTCAGGAAGACTTCATGAAAGAAGTTGGTTGGAACGTGGCAGATACGTTGATTTGGACTGAGAATGGCGATGATACTTGGACAATAAGTAAAGTTTCCAAAAGCTAGAATAGTCATACCCAGAGTATGACAATGTGACATAATATAAACTTAAATGGGAAGACGAACTATGAAAATGTTAGGATTAAATGTGCTTGTAACCGAATCTGAGGCTCCAACTCAAACAGCTGGTGGCATCATCCTATCTGGGGCAGAAATTGATAAAGCTTCAAAGCCTGGTATAGTGTTGTCGATGAGTTTGGATGTAGCCAACCAAGGTAACTTGGAGGTTGGTCAGGAAATCTATCTAAAGTGGTCAGAGGCAATGCCTGTCACGATTGAAGGCAAGAAAGCAGCTATCCTCCATGTAGATCACATCAAAGCAATTATCAAATAGGAATATAAAAAATGTCAAATACTCCAGCGTTTAAGTTCACTAACTACTCTTATGGACAAAAGTCTATGAGCGAGCAACCCGATATCGAAATCGAGCATACGTCATATGACCATGACATGGATCTGGACTCAATGCTGTCTTTGTTTCAGAACTTCCTGCGGGGAGCTGGATATCCTTTCGAGGCTGGTGAATACATCACCACCCGGCATGTCGATGAGGACTCTTCCACAGATTGGTGTTATGACGATTTGTTGAATGACATTATTGACGATCGAGAGGAGCTATTGTTCGAGAACGATCGACTGCAAGATATCATCGATGCCCACCTGAAATCTACGTCTGGTGCGAAGATGTGCGAGTGTAAATAGAAGGGTTCGGCATGAGAGAAATCAGTGATGCAGAGTACGAGTTGTACCTTAAACTAAGGAAGATCGTTGTACATGCTCAATCAGATAAGTATCCGGGAATCTACTTTATTTGCGGCGAAAGCGGCGATAAAGATCTAGACGGATTGCCGGAACGAATTCTGATATGTCCTTCTCTCGGTGCCGACATCGGGTCAACTGTAACGTATAAGAGGGAATTAAGAAATGCTTGATCCTAGAATATCCAAAATTCATGATAGTGAAGTTGTAAGACAAAAGTCTACAGTTGAGCTTATTGCTAGTGAGAATTTTGCGAGTCAAGAAGTCATGGATTTGGCTGGTAGTGTATTCACCAACAAGTACGCCGAAGGCTACCCAGGTAAGCGATACTATAATGGTTGTGACAATATGGATGATATTGAAACGCTCGCCATTGATAGCTTATGTGAGTTGTTTAGTGTGAAATTTGCTAATGTGCAACCTCACTCAGGAGCCAATGCCAACACAGCAGTATATCAAGCTTTTCTACAACCAGGAGATAAGATTCTTGGTATGGATCTAGCGAGTGGTGGTCACCTGTCTCATGGTAGCCCACCGAACATCTCTGGTAAGATCTATAGTGCGCATACTTACGGGGTTGACGAGAATGGTCTATTAGACTATGATGCTATTGCGGAACGGGCTACTTATGTTCGTCCTAAGATGATCGTTGCAGGCGCCAGCGCATACCCTCGGGTGATCGACTGGAAGCGCTTTCGTGAGATTGCAGACTCTGTTGGTGCGTTGCTTATGGTCGATATGGCTCACTATTCTGGCTTGATTGCAGGTGGTGCATATCCAAGCCCAGTGCCATACGCTGATGTTATAACGAGCACTACACATAAGACGTTACGTGGTCCCCGTGGAGGAGTTATACTTTGGAACAATCCAGACTATACTCGTAAGATCAACAGCGCTATCTTCCCAGGTACTCAGGGTGGCCCGTTGATGCACGTTATTGCTGCTAAGGCACAGTGCTTCATTGAAGCTGGACGTGAAGACTTTGGTGCATATGCTCAGGACGTTGTGAGTAACGCTAAGGCCATGTGCGATGTGTTTGTGGAACGTGGTTTACCAGTACAGACGGGTGGGACAGACAGTCATATCATCTTAATGGATCTCAGTAAGAGCAAGTATAGTGGTCGTGAGGCAGCAGACTTATTAGAGAAGCATGGGATAACTGTGAATAAGAATGGTATTCCGAACGACCCACGTAGCTTCGTAGAGACTAGTGGCATTCGTATTGGTACAGCAGCGGAGACTACACGTGGCCACGATGATCTTTGGTTTTCCGAACTGGCGCATCGAATCGGAGATATATTGTCATGAAAATAGTCGATACTTCGAAAGTTTATGGGATTGAATATGAGCGAAAATAACGAGTACGAACCCGATAATTGGGTAGTGATCCGCCTACAGGAGAACGAGACTGCTGCTCCGATATATAAAGTCCTTGCAGGCGGAGATCGGCAGGTTGGCACAAGAAGCGATACCTGGAGGTTCAATAGTGGTATCGTTGGAGTTGAAGACGTTGAGCATTCGTATAACTTCCACGGGTACTCTGGTTCTGTATATATCTGCAATAAATACAGCTATCGATTAGAGGATAATATCTCTCACTTTTATGATAACGTAAAGGCACAACTTGGAGATAGAGTCACTCTTATGGACGAAGATACGGACTGGTTGAGTATTGACTGGGGCGTCCAGGACAAACACGTATCTGTACACAAAGATGATACTGAGTAGGAGATAGACATGGGAATGAAGTTAGCTGGTATCATGGCATTAGTGACAGTCCTCACTGGAGGAGCGTTCTATTGGTACTATGCTGATACCCAAGCCAAGATGGCAATTCTTAATGAGAATAACGCCAAGCTTGGCATCGCTATTCAGATCAGCGAAGATACGATCGATCAGCTCCAGGTCGACTATGATGATGCCAGCGAATCACTGATACAACTCAACGACGAGTTTGTGGCGATTCGTAGGCAGAACCAGACGCTAGCTGATAAGTTAGATAAGAACGATATAGGTTATCTAGCGTCTAACAAGCCTGTTCTAATAGAGCGTATTATCAACATAGCGACCGACAGGGCTAACCGATGCTTCGAGCTGTTGTCTGGCGCAGAATTAACTGATACTGAAAAGGAGTCAACGGATGGTAAAGCGTTCAATAGCGAATGTCCTTGGTTGTTTGATCGCTATAACACTGATTAGTGGATGTAGCACGGTCCCGCAAAGGATTGAATTGTCCGCAGAGCCTGTTGATAAGCCAAAGTTAGTTCTGCCCGAAGCAGACGAGTTGTATCTACGAAGAGTTGAATGGTCTGTTATCAATGCCACGAACTTCAAAGAAAAGCTTCTGGGACTGGGTGCAGACGGACATTCTCCAGTATTCTTCGCTATTACCGACACCGGATACGAGAACCTTGGTCTCAATCTATCTGACATCAGGGCTTACGTACACCAGCAACAGTCGATCATCAATGCGTATGAGCGGTATTACCAAGCGTCAGATAAGGCGATTGATGATGCTAATGCGGTGATTATCGATGCAAAGCAACAGGTAAACGCACCACTCGTGAAGTAGATATAATCCAAAATAAGTGTTGACACGTGTTGCTAGATGGTATATAATGTACATATTGAATTGAGATACGAGAACAGCTGATATGATTATGATTCTACAAGAAGTGAATGAACCATCAGATGTTGGATATAAAGGAATATATCACGTAAACGAGCAGGGACACTTGGTAGCCCATCAACAACTGGGAGGTGTACTGAAGGTATTTAGAAAACCTCTTAGGATGTTCAGCAAGACCAGACGCAAGTTTGAGAAGATCGGAGGATACTATGAGTAAGACTGATGTTGAATACGTGATGGTGACTACAATAGCTACTATTCGGAAGCGATACTTTATCCCTTCTGATCAAGTACCTACTAAGGGAGATCTAAAGATAGCTCTGGATATGATTGAACGAGATGATACTCCTGTTCAAGCTAGTATGGAGCTACAGCTAGGAGAGCATGTAGTTGACTATGAAGGTATAAGTGAAGATAACCTGATGATAGTCTTGGATGAGGATCGATTCGACAAGGACGTTGTAACCAAGTCTGAGAAGTTAGCGCTGATCAGACACCCACAGTAACAGTTGGATCAAAAGATGATTACGATATATGGAGCGCCTGGATGTGTGTATTGCACGAAATGTACTCAGCTAGCAGATACGTTTGAACTTGATTATAAGTACAAAAATATCTTAGAGCATCCCGAAGAGTTTTTGGAGCAATTTCCTGAGATTCCGGGTGTACCACAAATAGTTTGGGGAGACCGTAAGATTGGTGGTTACCCAGATTTTGCTCAAGCAGTGAATGATAATATTAATGATGGAGAAACAATATGACTAAAGATGATATCTTAGCAACAATGCGACTTGACGATGTGAGTATCGAGTTCGTGAAAGTCGATGGCACCATGCGAACTATGGTAGCTACCTTAAATGAGGATAAGATCGTATCTACTCCAGCGGAGGCTAAGCCTGGCGCAGTAGCTCGTAAAACAAACACCGAAAGCTGCTCGGTGTGGGACGTCGAAGGAAGTGCTTGGAAAGCATTTCGTTGGGCAAATCTTAGATCGGTAAATGGGACACAATTGCCAGATGGCCTTAGCTAATAACGTACAAGCAACGATAGCTCTTATCAAGAGAGATGTTAATCAGACTATTCTTAATCAAGTGACATTCATCACGAGTGAGTCACAGAAGAGTACGAAGTCCATCACGTTGTACATGCCCAATGAAGCTGCCGACGATCCCGCCGTGCAGCATCTCGCCGATGGTGGTTGGAATAAGTACACCTGTATCGTATTCCTTACCCATTGGCAACAAAGCATGTATAACTTGTTTCTTGGCGTTCCTTATAGTGCTGGTATTGTGATGCCAAATGCGATCGATGTTATAGCAAAAGCACCTAAGCCATCTACCGGAGTAAACCTTCTGTTCGTTGGTGACCCAAGAAATGGTCTCGATATAGCGTTCTCGGCATTTAAGAAACTCTCTCCTAAAAATCCAGATATGTTGTTGTACGTCTTTACTGACTTCAGTGTCTACGGAGGTCTCAAGGATAAGAATAACAAATTACATGCGAAGTTTGCTGCTGAAGTTAGAAGTCATCCAAAGGTCATATTCCATACCAATGAGGCCGACTATCTAGGACTAACTAGACGTGTGCCCGTACTAGACGTGTGCCACATACTACTCTTTCCGAACATATATCCAGCGGCAACACACACTCCCCTGCTAGAGTGCATGTCTGCCGAAATGATGTGTATACACTCATCATATGGGTCTTTTCCTGAGATATCCAGAGGTCTAACCTCGATGTACGGTTACTCCGAAGATAAAGAGATCCACCTGAATACGTTCTATCAAGAGCTAGCCAATGTTGTTGCTTTATATGGCAGACTTGGACCTAGACGAAATATCGCTATGAAGTTGGCACAGGATAAGACATTTATAGATACCACGTATTCATGCAAGAGTCGAAGTATTCAGTGGACTGATTTTCTGCTAAACTTGTTGACAAACCAATAAGCTCATGTTATACTACACTCTAAACTGAATGGAGCAAATCGCATGGCTAAAGTAACAACCAAAGCCGCACCCCGCAAAAGTAAGTCACAGCGACAGGTAGAAGAAGGTCATATCGGTCGTGAGACCGTTGATTGGTCTGTCGTCAAGCCTGCTGCATACAAGAAGAATCTTGATGATACCATACGTCATTATGGGTACTTTTATGAGAAGAAGGCATACTGTCAGTGGGTCGAGAGTTGGATGGCACAGTATATGCCGGAGGGTGTTGAGTATTACTCCTACGCAGAATCTTGGATGTCTTCGTCAACATTGGCAGGTCTATGCAGGATGGAGATGAATGGTTGCGTACTGAGCGCTAAGAATAAAGCAACTCAGTTGATGTGGGCAGAAGAGATCATCGAACGTGGTAAGTTCAATAAAGCGAGTATCCCAGCCGAAGTTACAGCAAAGTCTGAAGTGAAGCGCAAGACTCCTGTCGAGCTTTTAGCCGAAAAGACTGCCGATTTTCTCGGCGAGATCGAAGGATTCATTGATGAGTTTTTGGCTGGTACCCTTGATAAGGACTGGTCTATCTATAATGAGATGAAGAAGGCTGGTTCTGCTGCGCAGACGGCACGAGATGCTGGCGCTGTCTACATGGTTATGCAAGAGGAGTTACGAGAGCTTGTCTTTGATAAGACTGAGGAGCTACTCGAAGGCTATAATAACCTTGGCGTTCGTAAGCAGAAAGCGTTCTACACTTTCGTATCCAATATCGTAGAGGATTGCGAGAAGTACTTGATCAGTAAGAAGGCCACTCGTAAGCCACGTGCTAAGAAAGCAACACCCGCTAGTACTCAAGTCGCCAAGGTGTTATACCTTAAAGAATCCAAAGAGTATAAGATCACTAGTGTTGATCCCGTGAAGCTCGTTGGTGCTCAGGCAGTCTACTTATTCAACACAAAGACTCGTGTTCTGAAGTATCTAGTCAGTAATCGGCGAGAAGGATTCATCGTCAAGGGCAGTACGATTCAGGGATTCGACGAGGAACTGTCGATTAAGAAGATGCTGAGAAAGCCTGAAGAGATGTTAGAGTTGGTTGGTAAAGGAACCAAAGCTAAGGCACTTAAAGGATTCAAAGCACTGACTACCAAAGAGAGTGCGTCTGATGGACGTATTAATAGAGAGACTATCATTCTGAAGGTACTGAACTAATGTCAACGATAATCGATTTCGAAGCGGCACGAAAGAAGATCAAAGCGCAAGACGATGCCGTCGAGATGACTGTAAATCAGAGCGAGCTTTCCATGGCAAAGTACTTCGCCGTCAGCTCAGCTAAGGACATCGTTGCAGGGCTGGAGCTGATAGGAGTCAAAATCGACGCTAATCCTCTGGCTGTGCTGGAGATTCGGGTGTTGATCGATACCATAGAGGCATTATTCTATAGGACAGTTGGAGAGGAGCATCCATTTCATACTATATCGAATAGCATATATGCACATGAGGATATGGACTATTCGAAGTTACTCGATGACTTCTTGGAAGATCTGTATTACGATGACGAAGATGTGTGAGATAGTACTTGACAACCCGCATAAACTATGTTATTATTAGACCTCAATAGATAAAGCTGGAGATACATTATGATACTGGTAGACTTGAATCAAGTTATGATTTCAAACATGATGGCACAGATTGGTAGCCACACTAACGCCCAAGTTGATGAGAATATGCTACGGCATATGATCTTGAACACCTTGCGCATGAATCGTCAAAAGTTCACGCAAGAGTTCGGCGAGCTGTTGATCTGCTGTGACGATAAGAACTATTGGCGACGACAGGCATATCCGTACTATAAGGCGAATCGTCGGAAGTCCCGTGAGAAGTCGGAGTTAGATTGGAATTCGATCTTCGCTGCATTGAATAACATTCGAGAGGAACTGAAAGAGTTCTTCCCGTACAAGGTCATGCAGATTGAGACGTGTGAAGCGGATGATATCATTGGCACCATCGTCCATAAAGAGGGCAAAGTACTGAACTCGGGTGAGCCTATTTTGATTCTGTCTGGCGATAAAGACTTTGCACAGTTGCATACATACGCTAACGTCAAGCAGTACGATCCTACTCGTAAGCGCTGGATCTCTCAGTCTAACCCAGAAGAGTTCTTGTTTGAACACATTCTTCGTGGTGATGCTAGTGATGGCGTGCCAAACGTACTATCAGCAGACAATGCACTTGTTATGAACATCCGTCAGCGTCCGGTCACTAAAAAGCGGATACTAGAATGGGTGGACATAAATAAAATGGATAGTGAAGTAAAACGGAACTATATGAGAAATAAGTCAATGATTGACCTGACTGAGATTCCAAAATCGATCCAAGAGACGATTCTGGAAAGCTACGCTGAAGAGAACACCAAAGATCGAAGTCAGTTGATGAATTACTTTATTAAAAACAAACTTAAGAACTTAATGCCTAGCATAACGGAGTTTTAACATGACTACAGAATCATTAGCAGAGATTATCACACAGGTATGTGCCATCGAGCAGACTGCTGATAAAGTTGCGTACCTACAGAAGAATAACTCGATCCCATTGAGAAATATTCTAATCTTTATGTACGACAAGAAGTTCACATTCAGCATTCCTTCGACTGCCCCACCCTACACGCCTTCGGTGCATAACGAATCGCATGGTCTGTTGTATCGAGAGGCTAGGAAGATTGTATATCTGATCAACGAATTGACTGAAGGTGAGAATCTGAGCCAGATTAAACGAGAGTCTTTGTTTATCCAAATACTAGAAGCTGTTGATCGAGAAGATGCAAAGTTGTTAGTTCGAATGTTATCAAAGACTCCATATCCAGAACTACCTGTCGAGGTGATCATTGAAGCTTTTGGGCCAATCATTAGCGATCCCGTAGCAGTTGGTGAAGTAAAGCGTGGTCGTGGTCGACCTAGAAAAGTAGTATAACGTTAACCTAAAGTAAGAGTGTGTATCAATGTCCAAAGAAATGAAGTTTCGTGAGTGGATCGAAGAAGATAATGCGAGAGAGTCTATCGGTAAAAAGAAAGACTCTAAGCGATACGATAAACGAAAAGCCGACATCCAAAAGGCTAGACGAGAGAAGAGATCTTATAAGGACTCGGATTCGTTTTTCGACTGATCGTTGACACTGCTAACAATATATGATACAATGTGATATAACAACTTAATAAAGAGATTGATATGAGAATTAGTGAAAAGTTAGTACTTGTCGACTGTGATGGCGTTCTTCTAGATTGGCTATACACCTTTAATAACTGGATGAGTGAGCACGGATATAAGCAAGCCGCCAATGTCGATACCTACGATTTATCGGTAGTGTACGGCATGGACAAGTCAACTATGTCCGGCCACATAAAGAACTTTAATGAAAGTGCTGCAATTGGATATCTTCCGCCTCTACGAGATGCTGTTAAGTATGTTCGTAAGATGCACGAGGAACTTGGATGTGTCTTTCACTGCATCACCAGTCTAAGTCTAAACCAGTATGCTGGAACCCTACGAAAGCAGAATATCGAGAATCTGTTCGGGAAGACTGCATTTGAGAAGATCGTCTGTCTCGATACTGGCGCAGATAAAGATGAAGCTCTGCTGCCGTACATCGATAGTGGATGCTTATGGATAGAGGACAAGGTACCAAACGCTGAGCTGGGAGTTAAGATGGGACTGACCTCAGTACTTGTTCGCCATAGCTTCTCCGAAGATTACGTCAATGATGATGTTGTGGTCGTCGACACTTGGAAAGAAATCTACGAAATGCTGTCGTGAGTTTCCTTCGATATAAATATCCTTGAAGGGTACACTATGATTAGACAGCCCCGTGCTGTCTTTTTTATTAAAGATAATGGAGATATTGACACAATGCCTATATATACTTTTGTGGATAACACAACTGGTGAAGAACTTGAATTTGTTATGAAATTTGATGAACGAACTGAGTACCTACTCGCCAATCCAAATATTACGCAAACGATAACTTCAGCGCCAGCTTTAGGAGATGCTGCACGCCTGGGAGTCACCAAGACTCCAGATAGTTTTAATTCACTGATGAAACACATACACCGAAACAACCCCGGATCTACAATCGAAACTAGATAATCATAAGGATATTTACATGTCTGCACAGCGTCGAGAGAGAAGTGGAAAACGAGAGAAAAAAGCATTCGGACAGCAAGGCCCCAATCCCCTAGAAGCAGTACACCAACCTTCCACTGGAATCACACTCAGCACTAAAGTAGCACCAATGACAGAGAACCAACGCATAGCATTTGATGCTTGGGACGATGGCTCCAACCTAATGCTTCATGGCATTGCCGGAACCGGTAAGACATTCTTGGGGCTATACTTCGCACTCAAGTCTGTTATGGAAAAGAACTCTGTACATAAGAAAGTGTTTGTTGTTAGATCAATCGTACCTACTCGAGAAATAGGTTTTCTCCCTGGCTCCGAAAAAGAAAAAATGAAAGTGTACGAAGCACCTTACTACGACATCGCAACCAAGATATTCAATCGAGGTGATGCGTACGAAATCCTGAAACAGAAGAACTGTGTTGAGTTTATTTCGACATCATTTCTGCGAGGAGCAACATTTGATGATTGCATCATTCTGGTGGACGAAGTTCAGAACATGAGTGACCAAGAGTTGCACACTGTCATGACCCGAGTTGGCGAGAATTGTCGAATAATCTTTTGTGGTGACGTTAAACAAGACGATTTGACGAGCGAGCGTAAGAAAGAGATATCTGGTCTACGTGTATTCATGAAGGTCATTGAGCGTATGAGAGAGTTCGACTTCATCGAATTTGTTATCGACGATATCGTTAGAAGCCAGTTGGTCAAATCCTATATAATCGAACGAGACAAACAAGGACTATAAATAGCACTATGGATGATTATAAACAACAAATGGTAAATTGGTCACCAGACGAACAGCTTCAGGAGGGCGAAAGCCTTCTCGTTGAGGTTCGCCCGGAGGCTTTGGGTCAGAAGATATGGGAGTTCGGTGAAAGCCACGACTCGCCCGAATCTAAAGAGTCTGAACGTAAACTAATAAGAGAGTAGAGAGTAATGGCGGACGTAAAACGAATACGAGTATTTGAACTTAGTGATGGATCTAGAGTTGGTCATCAGTTGTCAGAAGCAGAGGTTAAAACCTTTCTTGCAGCTAACGCTGGCTCGAAGTTGGTGAGATAGGACGTGCCCGTATTAAGCGTTGGAGTTGGCGTGGTTGAGGGAGCAATCTCTCAATCACATCTTGAAGACGATTTACTCGTATTTGATCCATACTATGACGTAGATCCCGAGATCAGCGGTGATAGGCTTCCTCCGGTATATGCGAACTACATGGGCATAGATCCGGCGGACGGCGTTTATAAGCTGTTGGCGTATAATATCACACTCAACGTTACTATAAGTCCATTCGCACCAATTGGTATTTACGGTGGTGGTGAACCCGATGAGATCACAGTTGATGATAGTAACGGTAACCCATTTACGAATGAAGTGTACTATTATGTAATTGATAGTATCACCACAGCAAATACTAACTATAATTACGAATTTGTATCCGGCGGAGCATATACTGGCATCCCAGCGGCGGGCAGTATCAGTAAGACTAGCTTTATTACTATAACTGAGTCGATTAGTCCATACACCACATCTACAGCCGCATGGTATTGCCTTATGAGTGATTTCACCTATGAGACGTTTTCTAGCGATACATTGGTGTATCTGGCGGCAGACCCAGCATACAAATCGATGATATCGTTGACGCTGGTTGAGCCATTTAGCATACCGGATGGCGCTGACGTGACGCACAACTTCACTGTTACAGCAACACCGTATACATTCGATTTGGATTATCAGGACAACCCGTACGGTCCTCCCATAGCGGGTGATCCAGTGACACTAGTTCCGGCACCAAAGATTGGAACTCTTATGTACGAGACTGACTCGCTTGTCGATAAAGTCAAAAATCTAGCAGCAGCAGGAGACTAGCTATGCCAGCAGCAGCACGAGTCGGCGATGCCGTACTAACCGGCCACCCAGGTTCAATCACAACGACCATCGCCAGCTCGCCAAATGTCAAAGTATTCGTCCAGGCATTACCAGCAGCCGTAGCAGGATCGATCCTAGGACCACACCTCGGCCCCGCCACCAGCCCCGGTGGATTTCTTCCCCATCTTCCACCACCAATAGTGGTTGGGGGATCAACTAAAGTATTATTGGGAGGATTTCCTGCGTTGAGGGTAGGCGATAGTGCAGATCTAGGCGTCATCATGGCTGGATCATTTAAAGTGCTAATTGGTGGATAAAAAGGTTGACATCGTAACGCATCTATAGTATAATGGTTCTTCAATAAAGAGGAATATTATGTTTACGCATGTCGATCACGGTTATGCCCTTAAAGAGTTATCAGCAGATACTTCAGAAAAGGGTCGATTCTATACTACGCCAACAGGCGCAATACTTCCTTCTGTCACCACTGTCCTAAGTGTCCAAGATAAGTCTGGACTCGATGCTTGGCGAAAGCGGGTGGGAGACGAGGAGGCGAATAAGGTGATGCATCAGGCGTCACTTCGAGGTACCGCTGTTCACCAACTGGCAGAGGACTATGTGAACAATGATCCAAACTGGAGCAAGGGTGCAATGCCCGCTAACGTGTTCACCTTCAATACAGTCAAAGCAGTATTAGATAAGCATATGGATAACATCTGGATGCAGGAAGCACCCCTGTATTCCGAGAGGTTGTCAGTAGCAGGTCGAGTTGACTGTATCGCAGAGTGGGATGGTGTGCTATCAATCATCGACTATAAGACATCTCGTCGACCAAAGAAGATTGAATATGTCCAAGGATACTTCATCCAGGAGTCAGTCTATGCTGCATGTTTCTTCGAGCGCACTGGTGTTCCGATCAAACAGATCGTCACTGTCATAGCTGTTGATGATAACGAGCCACAGGTGTTCATCGAGCAGACTATGAACCATCTACACAAGTTTGTGGCCCTACGAGAGAAATATAGAGAAAAGTTTGGAATATAGCATAAAAAGGGTTGACTCTGTTATCGTGTGTGGTATAATAGATACTTAATTGATTGAGAGAGTGATTAGATTATGGCATTTGCTTCTAACGAAACTTACTTCGACCAGAAAGCCACCATCCTCGGCAGCTTTCGTGAGAAAGACTTTGATAACTACTTCGAATTCTCTGTAAATGACGACAACAATGCCGCCTTCGATGACTACCCACACAAGATATGGGTGTCTAATGAGGCTAATCCTCCGGGCGGAATGCGCCCTTATCGATACGGCACCGTTAAGAAGAGCGTTGCTTACCTCTGCGTAGACGAAGACGAGTTTGGTCTTCCAGTCCTCGAAAAGTGGAGCATCAAAGGATACAACAAATATGTGAACAAACGCTAAAATAGTTGTTGACTCTGCCAGCTACTGTGTTATAATGTACATATACTAAGAAATGAGAGAGATCACTATGTTCAACCTTCCAGCTTCTATGATCAACCCAGCCTCTTTTGAAGAGTCTTGCGCCACCATGCTTCGATTCGGCAACGACGACTTGTTGTGGGGGATGAAGCGATTAGATGCAATATTCGACGCTCATTGTACAAATCCTCTAGAAGATGATGATGATCTGTACTATAGCCGAAGCACAGTATTCAATGCTTACAATGTTGTAAAAGAAAACATGTCTAAACTCTTCGTATAAGGAACTACACTATGTGGACAGCAAAACCAAATTTAGTCAATAGTAAGAACCAGAAGACCTTTCCAACCATTGAAGAGGCGGTGACGTACCTCGAGGACTTCACGGGAATTGAGATGGCGTTCCATCGTAATAGAAGTACTAAAGAAGTCACGTACGACTGGCAGATCATCGGCAAGTTGTTCGAGACTCGGGAGAAACCACTTGCATAGTTTAACCGAGCTGAAGCAGCATATCGAGAGTCACCATAAGACATCGCCTACTGAATTCTCTGGAGCGAAGCTTGTGTACGCCAATGTGACATTCTCACTGCTATCCAGTCCTCACGGCGATACGTGGACAGCCGTCCGTAAAGACTCTATCTCGAAGTACGATACGAGTGAGTTAAAGTCACGAATTGGCGAACTGCTACTGAAGGGCCGACGATAGGAGAAGTGTGATGACTACAGATGAGCAGACGCTATGGAACGAATATAATGCCATACTTGCAGGAGTCTATCCTGGTGACGAGAGTGTTGCTATGGCCAAGATAATTGATGCAGGACTCGAGAATTACGAGAGTTTCGAGTGTGACGAGGCTTCTGGAGGAGATTGACTATATGCTAATAAACAGTATGATATGTTCACCCGTTATTGCATATTCTATGGCGCTGCTTTGGGCAGTAACGTTCGGAGTCGATCTAGAGTACTTTGGCGGCGAAAATGATGTTTTGGATGAATGGTTAATTTGCATTACAGCGTTTGTTATATCGATGGCAGCACTAGAGCGACGAAATATCAATAAAAAAGTTGATTAGTTGTTGACATCGTGGTTAGTTGTGTTATAATGTACGTATAGATTGAATTGAGAGACGCTTGTCTCATAACCAAAGAGTGAGAACTATTATGACTATGAATCCAAAATTCAAACCAGCCTTTGATAAACTCCTGAAGATGGGCGTTCCAGTGTTTTCCGGCGGAGATGACGGCGAAAACACATTCCGCATCAGCGGCGAAGATAACGTGCTCGACGTGTGGGCAGACTACTACGACTCCAACTACGGCGAGTTTGGCGTGAAGCAGGAGATCTGCGATGTACTCAGCAAGAATGGCTTGATGGCGGAGTGGATCAATCCTGGTATCCTCGGCGTCTATCTTGACTAGTGGAGGTTAAGATGGACGATTACATAGAGAGTGCCGACGAGCTTGCCAGATTCTTTTATTCGATCGCAGAGGCGGAATCCCACGGAGAGGATATGCGGATAGTTGTATATCGATACACCGCTGGGACCAATGTGTCTGGAGTAGTCAAACGAGAGTTCATACTATCCGAGAGATATAAAGGACTACTCAATTTGAATGGAAGGACGGATCGCATCAAGTTCGTCGAGTTGTCGCCCGGATTATTTCGAGCTAGCGTGACTAGAGGTACCAAATGAACGTATTTGTATTAGACAAAAGCCCCGTACTTGCCGCACAGAATCAATGTGATAAGCACGTGGTCAAAATGATCGTTGAGTCTGGACAGATGTTATCAACGGCGCATAGAATGCTTGACGGTGCAGCAGAGCGGCGGCCTTCGAAGTCTGGCAAGAGGATGATACCATATTGGTCACTCCCTGGGGTCCTCGAGAATGTGTTATACAAGGCAGTTCATATGAATCACCCATGTACAGTGTGGACTATGAAAAGCAGCGAGAACTATATCTGGCACTGGAAACACCTGGAAGCTCTATGTAAAGAGTACACCTATCGATATGGTAAAGTACATAAGACCGAGAAAGACCTACTTGAACCGTTACGTGCTGTGCCTCTGTGCATTCCCCTGGGGACCTTAAGTGATTGGCCACTCGCAATGGGTGCTGCTCCTGAGTGTATCAACCCAGGTGACGTTGTTGGTTCGTATCGAAAGTTCTATCATACTAAGCAATCTAGATTCAAAATGGCTTGGACGACCAGAGCTGTACCAGATTGGTTCAGTTTCGCAGATCCCGCCTAAATACTTCCGTAATCCCATTAACAAATCATTACACAATACCGGTGTACACACTACACTAGGTGGTGTATAATACACTCATATTCAGAAATATCCTACATCACTGACTACCAAAAAAGATTGATCGTCATGCAAATAAAGGTTGATCTTTAGTTTAAACCTGGTATAATGTGTTTCTACTTGAGGAAAAATGATATGTTATCGAGAAAATCAGTTCTAGCCCGCTTGCTCGCCAATGAGAACATCACTGTTCAGCAAGGCAATTTCCCAACAGCTTACTTTGATGTTGAGAATCGAGTGCTCGGCCTTCCACTCTGGAAGGAGATGAGTGCAGACCTGTATGACCTTATGGTTGGCCACGAAGTCGGTCACGCACTATACACTCCTAACGCCGATGTGTTGACTGAAGCAAGTAAGTTAGTTCCTTTCTCTTACATAAACGTAGTCGAAGACATCCGAATCGAAAAGGCTGTTCTGGCTCGGTATCCTGGTCTAGTATCCAACTTCAAACGTGGTTATGTAGAGCTGGTCGAGATGGACCTCTTCGGAACGAAAGACCGAGACATTAATAAGATGGGGTTCATGGATAGACTCAACCTCAAGGCCAAAGGTCGTGACCTGGTTGAGGTGGAGTTCTCTGAAGAGGAGTTACCATACTTCAACAAAGCGATGTCGGTTGAGACTTTCGATGAAGTGCAGCAAGTCTGTATAGAGATCGCCAAATGGCTCAGCGAAAAGAAAGATGAGAATCAGGATCAAGATGATAACGCCGAAGACGAGTCGTCTGAATCGGAACAGTCCAATGAAATGGGCGACCCGAGCGACGAGTCTGACGAAGGAGATTCCGATGCCGATGATAGTGGTGAGACTACCGACGACGAAGATGGTGGTGAGAATAAGGATGACTCTGCAAAAGGTACTGGTGAAGTTATACCAGAGGACAATGACGGTGAAGCGTCCGAACAGTCTAGTCCCAGCCAGGGATCTGATAGCTCTGACGATATAGATCTAGACTCTTTACCTGAGATTGAGACCGAGAACGCCCAACAGAAGAATATGGAAAAACTGAGTGATTTGGACAATAAACTGTTTGTTCAAGGAATGACTCGATCTGACTACGAAGGAGTTAAGGTTGGCTACAAGGAAGTCATCGAGGGTCGTTTAGCTGTCGCAGCTGCGTGCGGCAAGATGTACGGTTGCCTCACTAAAGACCAGGAAGCACGGAAGGAAGCTCTTCCGAAGTTTCTAGCAGAGACTAAGCAGGTCGTGAACCTGATGGCCAAAGAGTTTGATATGCGCAAGGCAGCATACCGAAGCCAACGTGCTCGAACGTCAACCAAGGGTTCGATTAACGTTAACAAGCTACACGCTTACAAGTATGACGATAACATGTTTAAGCAAGTGACAATGCTTGCAGACGGAAAGAGTCACGGCATGATCATGCTGGTTGACTACTCTGGGTCGATGCACAAGAGCCTTGAGATGGTGATTCGCCAAACAATCGCACTGGTGATGTTCTGCAAGCGGGTTCAGATACCATTCGAGGTATACTCGTTCGGTAGCCACAATGCGAATTTCATCCAAGAAAGCTCGACACGACTCACACACTTCAACTTCACCAACCTTCGCCTGTCTCAGGTGTTTAGCAGCGATATGAGCAAGGCGGAACTGAACACCGCAATAGAGTCGATGTTCTGCTTAACGTTATCGAATTGCGCATCGCCGTCATACATTGGAAGTTGTGAACTAGCCAACATGGAGCGACTCGGTACTACCCCACTGAATGCTGCACTGCTCGCAATGGAGTTTGCCATTAAAGACTTCACCCGAAAGAACCCGGTTCAGAAAATGAACCTGATAACACTCACTGATGGCGACAGTGATCACCCAGGTGTTGTTAGAGGCACCGATATGCGCCAAGATGCGTTTGGTGTGTCCCGATGGAATCGAGTCATGGAAATTAACGGCAAACGTATCGAGCTTAACATGTCAGACAAGTATAGGGAAAACCATAACAACACCGCATTGATATTAAAAGCTATTGCGGGCAAAGACGTAACCACAGCAAACTTCTACATAACTAACCGTGGTGGATTTCACGATAGCGTTAGCCGCACGTTCCCGTACATAGAAGGCAACGGGGTTGATCGAGCCAAGTCATTCGGTACGGCCAAGGCTCAGATGAAAGCGCACGGTACGTGGATAGTCGATGATGTTGATGGGTACGACCGACGATTCGTCGTCTTGGATAACACCGCCTCGATGAGCGCTGAAAATGATACATTTAGTGTCGATCAGGAAGCTACTGCTGCACAGATTGCCAAAGCATTTAAGAAGTATAGTGGCTCGAAGAAGGGTAATCGACTACTCACCCAAAGATTTGCCGAATTATTGGCATAATGTGAAAATAGGGGTTGACATCTGCCCCGAATCATGAGATAATACTTTAGTAAACTGAGAAAAAGCCCTGAAGTCTTGGAGACTTATATATTATGATTAAATTATCCGATTACCAAAACAGCATCCTCGCAGCGTTCGCCACTGCAAACCCAACCGCAGCAACATTCAAACGACAAGATATGTTCACCTTCTGCGAGGAGCAGGGCTTCACCAACGCATCTGCTTACGCCATGATGAAGAAACTCCCACGACCAGTCGATACCCGAGGGGTATACCAGATGATCGCATCTAATAACGTCGTAGCAATCAAGCCAGTTGCCGCAAAGGCACCAAAGGCGATGGCTGCCGCCCCAGGGGCTGCGCCTGTGTCACTCAAGATCCAGTCAACCTCGTCAGAGGAAGTCTACATCCCAGCGACTGACCCTACGTTCGTCAAGTGGGGATACTTTGCGGATGTATCTAAGATCATCAAGTCTAACATGTTCTTCCCAATGTACGTCTCTGGTCTATCTGGCAACGGCAAGACCATGATGATCGAGCAAGCATGTGCAGCAGCCAAGCGTGAGTATGTACGAATCCAGATCACTCCTGAGACTGACGAAGACGACCTGATTGGCGGATTTCGACTGTTGAACGGTGAGACCGTGTTCGCCAAAGGCCCTGTCATCAAGGCTATGGAAGCTGGGGCGATACTGCTGATCGACGAGATCGACCGTGGTTCAACTAAGCTGATGTGTCTCCAGGGCGTGTTAGAGGGCAAGCCAGTGCTCATCAAAAAGACTGGTGAGGTGGTTCAGCCAGCTGAAGGCTTCAACGTCATAGCAACGGCCAACACAAAGGGCCAGGGAGACGACAACGGTCGGTTCATATCTGCAACCATCATCGACGAAGCCTTCCTTGAGCGCTTCACGATCACTCTAGAGCAACCTTATCCAACAGCTGCTACTGAGCGTAGAATCATTAAAGGACACATGAACAAGTTCGGAGTCGACGAGTCTGATTACGAAGGATTCACCGAAAAGCTCATACAATGGGGTCAGGCGATTCGAAAGACTTTTGAAGATGGTGGTGTCGACGAGCTTATCTCGACCCGCCGATTATGCCACATTGTACAGACACTATCGATCTTCAAGGATCGAGCCAAGGCCATCGAGCTATGTGTCAATCGATTTGACTCTGACACACGTGAGGCGTTCATGGATCTCTACAGCAAAATTGATATCGACGCTGCTGCAAGTGATGACATGGATGCAGATGCCGACATAAATACCAATATAGACGATGCCCCATTCTAATCAAGGGACTTCGGTCCCACCCAGAACTTAAGGAGAAGGCATGACTATATTAGAGGGCATATTACTGACAGCACTTGCTACATTTGGCATATTCGGTGCGGTAGAGGCCGAGTACGCTATCGTAGCCACAATTGCAGTATATTCGACTATATTCTACTATCTAGTGTTTACCGTACTGATAGGCATAAATGATATCGTAATCGACTCAGGTTCATCACTGACCCGCATATGGCAAATACGACTAACGCTGCTTATCGGATACTTATTAATGTACATGCAAGGATATACCGAAGTATTCTATTACGCACTGCCTTTCGTGTTGATAAGTTGTGCAGGTGATATAGTATCATCTCTAGTACTAACTGGATATATTGGCTGGGTTGAGTACGATGAGGATGGCGAACCGCTCATCGACGAGGAAGATGGGCCTGACGACGAAGACGAGGAAGATGGGCCTGACGACGAAGACGAGAGAGATAAGTAGTATGCTTCCCCCCACCATACGGACGCTTCAAGCGTCCTTTTTTATAAATACTGATACACAATAAGTACTGAGCATGGAAGATGGACATTGTACAGCTAATATCCGATGTTGGGTTCCCTATAGCATCTGCCCTAGCTGGCGGGTTTTTTGTATTTCTCACTCTAAAATTTATCCTAGATGGTGTGCTGTCCGAGATTAAAGCGCATCGAGCATTAGCTCAAGCCTTGGATAATCGAATAAAAACAATGAATAACGAGGTAATGCGCATAGACATAATGCTATGTCATTCGTATGGGGTTAACCCAGATATGAACAGGATGTCCCGAGTGGACGATGCGTCAGATCTTAGAAAAGATTAGACTGATACCTAACCAATGATAAACGGGAAGGCTGCGTGACCGAAGATCGAATATACGAACTAGTAAACATGATATCGGTATATGGATTTCCAATCATCTCCGCAATAGGACTTGGTTACTTCGTATACTACATATGGCGATGGGTGACGCAGGAAGTCGAACCCATCATAGGAGAATCAACCCAAACTCTTATAGCACTGATTGATCGAGTTAGAATGTTAGACAATGATCTAATTCGACTGAAAACTAAGCTGGATATGATACTGCAACAACAATCCAAAGATAACCATAAAGCTGCAATACACAAAGAGTATGATGATAAAAAGTGACCAAGTGACCAACCTAGTGACCAACCTCAATAGCTCATTATCAAAAAGTACTTGACATCTACTACAGATAGTGTATAATGTGCTATATAAATCAAACCACAGGACCAAATCATGAAAGCAACTACTTTGATGGCTACTATTGTGTTGGGAAGCGGGATGCTCGCTCAGGCGGAAACACTCACTCCCAAGCAGTTCCCAGTCAACGTCACGTACGTTGAGCAACTTCAATGTATGGCCATGAACATATACCACGAGGCTCGAAGTGACTCTAGGTTAGGTCAAGAGGCAGTTGGGATGACTACAATGAATAGAGTGTATCATGCTGGATATCCATCCACTGTGTGCGATGTTGTATACCAGTCATACACCGATAGCAATGGTCAACCCATTCGCAATAGGTGCCAATTCTCTTGGTTCTGTGATGGCAAATCTGATACTCCTATAGATGCCGAACGATATCAGCGAGCTATACGTACAGCTGCATACGTACTCCGAACACACGCCGACCACAGAGATGTTACGGACGGGGCTATCATGTATCACGCTGCATACGTTGAGCCATATTGGACTGATGCCTACGAGCGTACCGTTAGAATAGACAGTCACATTTTTTATAAATAATAACGAACACTACCTTATATAATAATCCGGAGCTTGTATACATGTTAAACTTTTCACAATTCATCGAGGAAGGCGTCAACGATCCAGCCATCTTCAAAGCAGTATTCCTTGCCGGCGGCCCAGGCTCTGGTAAGTCATTCATCGTAGGCAAAACTGGTCTTACCTCTATGGGATTCAAAGTCGTAAACTCTGATGACGCATTCGAGAACGGACTGAAGAAGGCTGGTCTAGAGATGAGTCCTGAGAACATATTCTCTGTCCAGGGACAAGAGATCCGTGGCAAAGCTAAAGCGTTGACTGGTGCTAAGCAAGATATGTACATCAAAGGTCGTCTTGGTCTAGTCATTGATGGTACTGGTAAAGACATCGAGAAGATCAAGAAGCAGGCTAAGAGCCTACAGAAGATCGGTTATGATGTTGCTATGGTATTCGTCAACACCGACTTAGAGACTGCCCTGGATCGTAACAGAATGCGTCAGCGCACACTTCCCGATAAGGAAGTAGAAGCGTACTGGAGAGAGATCCAAAACAACATTGGTGCCTTCCAGACCATTTTCGGCAAGAAGAACTTTTTAGTTGTTGACAACAGCGCTGGAAAGGATTATAATAAAGAGACATTAAGAGCATACCGTGACGTTCGTAAGTTCGCCGACCGTGCTCCTGAGAACAACGTGGCATCTGCTTGGATTGACGCTGAGAAGAAGAAACGTTAATAGCGGGGTCTACATTGGAGCATTCAGTGTAGACCCAATTTGAATATACAATGGAGATGAAAGTGGACTTAAAAGCACTAACCCAAGAAAGTCGTGAAATATTAGGTCGTAAGAGACTTATGCTCATGATAATGAGCGGTTCGATCGAACCAGCAATCTATTACCGATACCTAGTAAATCAATTCCAAAACTACAGAGCATTAGAGCTATGTCTTGATATGTGTGGATTCGATAAAGGGTATTCTGGTGTATACCGTACCACTCGAATATTGCGTGACATTTGGGAACTAGAGCAAAAATTCGGCCTAACATATAACGCTGACCACCTGACTAAATCAACTATAGAGTATTGCTCTCACGTTGAACAGCTGGCCAGGGTGGGTGACATCGACGGATTGATAGCACACCTATACGTACGTCAGTTTGCTGATATGTATCATGGCCCAAGAGTTGCATCCAGGGTCCCAGGCAGTGCTGCCATATATGATTTTGATTATAAAGAGACGCTTAAAACAGAACTACGGACTGTTCTATCAAATGATATGGCGGCAGAGTCTAATCTATGCTTTGACTATGCAATACGACTGTCGGATGAGTTGGCAGGCCATTAGCAATACCAATGGGCTGATTCGTTGAGTCGGCCCTTACCCTTCATAACAAACCCAAGATCATCTATGATATAGATACAGTACATGCTCAGTGTTACTATAATCGAGGAGTACTCCAATGACTAAGAAAGTTCAGGATACCACGAGTAAGCTAGATGATGAGAATAAGCGTATGCCCACAATCGAGCTATATTGGCGAACTGCATTGATTGCTGGCGCTATATCAACATCCCTAATGGGCTATAAGGTAGCAATCTCCGGTAACATAACAGCATTTGGTGTATGTTTCATCGCAACACTCGTCCTACTGAACGTGGCATTCTCATCGAAAAGGTGATACTATGCCATGCTCTTAATCCAGGCTAAAGCCTCGCCCTTACTATCAAAGAAGTTAACGACCGCATCCCTGTCTTGAGTCAGAATCATATATCGAGTCTTTCTAGGTGCGATCGTCCCACCCCAGGCGTCTATGGTCTTACCAGTAGCAGGTATATCATACACAGGCAACTCAAACATCTTAGCAGTCCCACCCTGTTTGATCACTTTCAGGTCTTTAGCAGCTATAACGATCTTATCTACTATAGAATCATAGTGATCGCCCTTCTTATTCGTTAAATAGCTTCCAATGCTCTTAATACGTGCAGTTGCACCAGAATCTTCGCCATACGCTACCCAGAGTACGTCCTTCATCATGTATACTTGATACACAGGAGCTTCGTTGAGTTCATCGGTTGATTCTAGCATAAACGTTCGTAGAGTCTTCATCATATGTTCCTATAGTTGTTTGCAGTGTTATCTATTTATATTACAGATAATGCTTGACAGGTTTCGAGTGCTATGGTATAATGGTGTTATAAGAGTAATTGTAAACCAACGTTAGGAGCTAGTATGATCATCAGGAACATCAAGTATCTATCGACTGATATACATCCGCATGACGCAATAACACAATGGTACTCTATGGAGGTCGACTGTGAGGAGAGAGTCTATGGTGTTGTGTACTCAGACGACGCAACTCTAGTACGCCCTGATGGTACTCCAGTCGACTCCTATGAAATTGACCGGAAAGTTGTACTGGATACTATACGAGAATACAATCAATCATTACCGTCACACTTTGATTAGAATAAAAGTTGACTTCTTATGTGACCTGCGCTATAATGTATGTATAAGATGACATACTGAGAGAAAGACTATGAACGAAGAATCGACTAATAAAGGCGGTGATTCATGAGCAGAGAAGCGTTTGAGAAATTAGCTGGTATTCCGCATGATGTTAAGTACAACGAAGAGATGAATCTGTATTATTGGCTCGGTTACCCCGCTGGAGACTGTGCAATTAATGGCCTACACGAAATGTATTACGATGGCAAAAAATCAAGACAGGCTGAAATAGATGACTTACGGATAGAGTTGGAGAAGGCTAAGGAGTTGCTGGATGAAGCGTGCTGCTATTCTCACGGTGATATCGCTTTCGCAGATGAATGCCAATGGTGCTCAGGAGTTCAAGAATTATTAATGGGACCCAAATTAAATTAATATACTTAAACGGAGAATAGTATGAACGATCAAGAAAAGATGGAAGCTATTTTGGCTAATAATCAGGTTCGAAATGATATTGAAGCCCGTGCCTTGGTTCGATTAATGTATGGCGATCTTTCACACATTGGTGACGCAATATCAAAAGGCAGTACTATATTGCATAAGGGTCATACTTTTGGTGCCGACTTCTCGGAATCTTCAACGTGCTACACCATCAAACAACCAACAATCATGTTCAACGGCTGCGAGATTAATGCGCCGATTGACTGGAAGAATTACAAAAGATTGCAACTAGTGTCGGTTGCCTCCACACACACAACATCTGAAGTAACTTATAGCACGGCCCACGGCCCGCATGATGATTTCAAACGAGGTATAGTATTCAGAACAGAAGAAGACGCACAGGCATACCGTGAAGCGGCGGGGTGGGTGGTATGACAAATTTCCTGTTGACATGACTACTTGCTTGAAATGGTCATTACTCTAGCTCGCAAATGCAAAAAGCTAGGTATCAAGCTGTAATTTACGTATCAGGAGGAGAATGAAATGAGCAGAGAAGCGTTTGAAACGTTTTATATGACATTAGATGAATCCAATCGCTCTGACCTATACCGAACAACAAAACCTTTCCGGGGCGTCCAGATTGGTGATTATAAATGGATTGTTACCCGGTCAATGTATGTGGGATGGCAAGCAGCTGAGCTATCAAAGGAGTCTGAAATTGACCAGCTTCACGCAGAGCTGGAGAAGGCTAAATCATATTGCAGCGGGGTGGGTGTAATTGCGGCCAATACAAAGCGGGTTTAATCAAAAATAAGGGTTGACTCTTCATCTAACCTACGATATAATAGCTGTATAAGATGAACTGCTGAGAGAACGACTATGATTGAATTGATCCAAGCCATACCCCACTTCGATGTCATCATTGCGCTAGTTGCCATAGCAGCGCTTCTTCCTGTAATCCTTATGAGTAACAAGCGATGATCACCTCTAATACTCCCGCATATCAGAATCTGTCTAATGTATATGATGCAATGCAACTCGCTGATAGTGAGTCATTTGACGCAGCCGAGGCTGTCTACTATGAAGCATTTCAAGCTTGGCAAGACGATTGCGCATATAGAATATACTCTAAGAACAATGATACCCCAGATTTGTTGTGGATGAAATACGTCCCGAAATAACGGTTGACTTGTGTTCCAATCTGCGTTATAATGTCCGTATAAGATGAATTATTAAGAGTGAGAAAGATATGAATAGTAACCTCCCCTCTAGAGACTGGCTCAACGAAGACTACGAAGACTTTGAAATCATCACCAACGATGAGGGCATCAGAGTGCTTGTGGATGCCGCCGGAAACGTAATAACCGCACTTGATGTGGATCTCACTGAAGTGAACAAAGAGGATTTGAATAATGACTAAATTAGCAGATTTGAAAATAGCCTTCGACGAGGCGGACAAGGCATGTGACGATGCGGACAAGGTATGGGACAAGGCTTATGATGCTTATCAAGCCGAGCTGATCAGGTTAAAGGAAGAGGTTCAAAATGACAAAACTTGAAGAATTGAAGTTAGCATCTGACGAAGCAGATGATGGGCTGGAATCAACATTTCATCTAGAATATAGTGCATAACCCCTTGACTTGTAACCAACACTGCGCTATAATACTTACATAATATGAATTACGAGGAACTACCATGACTTACTTAACGGATGCACAGATCGAAGAGATGGCAGAAACTGCCTTAACCTCTTATGAAGTGTCATGCTCTTGGGGCTCTGCTACTCAAGCAGCTCTTGAGCACTCGCTTGACGAGTTCGGCATCCGCCCAAGTAAGTCAGCAGTATTGCTTAGCGTCAAGCTAGCTAAGCTTAAGTGGCACGCAATATCAATCAAAGTTAAAAGCCTTCTTCAAGCATAATAACCCAAACAACGGAGCAACATCATGTTTAAAGTCGAAATAACGTACAAGTCAGGTAAAGTTGAAATCGCTAACATCAAGATTTCAGAATACACAGCAGCATTGACCCAACTATCAAACGAAGGCCGAATGGTCAAGATGTCGATAATTCAAAATAATGCTTGACATCATAGCCAACATACGTTATAATGTCTGTATAAGATGAATTATTAAGAGCGAGACTAGTATGAAAGCAGTTACCAACAAAGAGATTAACGACTTCCGAGCAGCCCGAGTTGCGCAGATCGAAGCAGCTAAGGTCACCGATGACTTCCCAACCATCAAGCGAACTGTAAAAGTCATCGATTCCCGCCTAGTATAAGCACACCAAATTAGTTTGAAATAAAGGTTGACTTGTACTCAGAATAGTATATAATTGGTA
>Ga0196889_1000050_pt1 | contig 36517 bp, 48 predicted proteins | sample VirMetDEL_Nov_12_FD_166415 | JGI IMG/M metagenome (GOLD analysis project Ga0196889, IMG submission 166415) | Aqueous microbial communities from the Delaware River and Bay under freshwater to marine salinity gradient to study organic matter... | ecosystem: Environmental > Aquatic > Marine >...
CAAGCAAGATACAAGGTGGTGAATTCCTTGAAGAATACAAAAAAGTTCACGGACATAGTTTAAAAGAAGACTTGGCACGCGATATGCTTGACGCAAGAAGTCGCGGTGATTATGAAATGTTGTTTAAGTATCAAACAGCCTTTGCCAAATATTACTTTACCGACGTAGCGGCCCAAGATATTACATCAGGCGGCGAAGCAATTACTCAAACCGCATACGTATTCAGTCCTAAAGAGGCCGACGATTGGAAATGATCCCATACGTATATAAATGGACCCATCTACCCACAATGAAATGGTATGTAGGATCACGCACTGCTAAAAATTGCCATCCACACGATGGATACCTATCATCAAGTAAAATAGTCAAACCATTAATACAAGCATCACCCACAGAGTGGAAGAAGGAGATCATTGCCATGGGAACTATCGAAGAGATGAGGGAACTTGAGACTACAATTCTTACATTAATGAGTGCAGCTAGAGATCCTCGCTCATTTAATAGGCATAACGCAATTGGCTGTAGGTGTAGTGGACACACTGATGAGACTATTAAAAAAATAAAAGATAATCATCATAGTAAGAAAGATGTTGAAGCATATTCTGAAGGAGTAAGTAAACGATCTAAAGAATCCTGGGCTGATCCACTCACAAGAGAAAACCGTCTTAATAGTCTTCAAAAGGTAAGTAAACAGATTGGAGCTTCCGTAAAAGCTCTCTGGCAAGATCCTTCATATAGAGAACGACTGAGCAATTCACACAGAGGATTTAAGCCAATTAAGTCCCCATGTAAATATTGTAGTATGATGTGCGCGCCCAATACGATAGCAAGACATGAGGTGATATGTGCTAAAAAAGGTTGATTTAAATTTGTACGGTGAGCAATATCAACTTATGCAGGATTGGTTGACCGATAAGCGCCATTCGATCAATATTGTTCCAGTAGGATCAGGCAAAACATTCCTCGCTTCCATCGCACTTCCGATATTCGCCAGCGATCCCAAATTCCATATGGGCCGTGATATTATATATTCAGCTCCTACTATGTCTATGATAGCAACCCTTATTTGGGAACCATTGAAGAAAATTTGTAGAGAGAATCACGGCATTCCTGAGTCCGATATTAATAACTCTAATATGACTGTAAGATTTCCGGGTGACATTTTCATTCGTTGTAAATCAGCCGAACAACGATTAAATCTTCGTGGTATCAATGCTGCAATTTGGATTGCTGATGAAGCCGCACTATATCAAGAAGAAGCTTTATTCGAGATTACCAACAGATTGCGCCCCTCGGTCGACGATCCTACAAGCACAGGTAGATTAATTATAATCAGCACCCCACACGGCAATGGACCTCTTCATTCATTATATAAAACAGCATTGGCTTATCCTGCTGATTATACAGTTCGTCATTATAATTATATGCAAATGCGGTCTGGTAACTTAGATTTTATTAATAAACAAAAGATTTTATTAAGTCCAATGAAGTTCGCATCAGATTATATGTGCTCATTCGATAGCATAGAGGATCAATTTTTCTACGCATGGGATAAAGATAAATTCTGTGCTCCTGTACAAGACCGCGGCGGAGACTTATATACTGCGCACGACTTTAACAAGCGTAAGATGGCAGCAATTGTGGCGCAGGTTATTAATCCTTATAAAAAAGATGGGCGTATTGAAATATTAAAAACCTATGCTATTAACGATTGTTCTACTGAAGGTATCGCGCAAGCTATAAGACAAGATTTTCCTAAAAGAAGAATTAATTCAGTAATTGACATGTCAGGTACGCAAGTTAACCGCGATACTACATCACCATTCGGCATCACTGACAAAACGCTTCTTGAGAAATATGGATTTACAATTGTAAATAGCCGAAATAGTAACCCATTGATAGCTGATACTGATAACACATCGAATGCATTCATTGCGCGGGGAGGCTTACTAGTTAAACCTGATGATGAGATTCTATTAGAAGCACTATCAACTTATCATTACGAAGATGGAACGCGAAAGAAGTTAGTAAAGTATACTGAACAAGCATACGCGCATATAGACGGATGTGGCGACGCCTTAAGGTATCTAATACATCACCTATTTCCCATTACACACGATAGCATTGGAATACCTGAATACATTGGTATGGATCAAAGATTCAATGTAATGCCCGGTGCTGAACATTTACCCGACTCACCCTTATTCTCTGGTGGCCCAACATGGGAACAGATTATGTCCGGTGAGGATGCTGGAGATGAAGACTATATGAAATATTAATATGCCAAAAACAAACAAAACACTTGAAGAACGAATGCTTGATAAGATGACAATCATTGACGATTGTTGGATATGGACCGGAGGAAGAAACAACATAGGCTACGGTATGGTCCGCGATGGTGACAGGATGAGAACAGTTCATAGAGTGGCAGCAGAAATGGCGGGTAAGATTCCAGCCGCGGGCCAAGTGGTCTGTCATACCTGCGATAACAAACTATGTTTTAATCCTGCGCATCTTTGGTTGGGCACTCATAAAGAAAACACACAGGATATGATGAACAAGGGTCGTCACATTACTCCAATGAAGGGCACTACTTATCCCAAGGTACTTTGCGAACATTGTAATGAGTTAGTTGGACACACTGTATACAAGCGCAGACACGGGGATAATTGCCCCCAGAAAATAAAAGAATAAATACATCTACAAGGAATATTAAATGAAGAACGCCGATCTATTAAAAAAGAATCACACTTATACATTGACATACGAAACAATGTTATCGTATCAATATGCGTACCTGGGAGGCTATGTATTCAAACATTACGTCAGACGTAAACGCCCTTCAGAAGACTCGTCAATGTATGTTGACTTAGTGGCCAATACAATCGCTCAACCAATTTGCCGTTATATCGTTGACACAATTAATGATGTGCTATTCGAGCCTGGAGTCAAGCGTGATGTAAGATTCTGTGATCCAAGCGGCAGACCAATTGACCCTGATAATGCTGAGTGGAGTGATTTGTTTATGTTAGATGCCGATCTTCAAAATCGCACATTAACAAGCTTCATGGAAAACATTGGCGATCTTACTTCAATCTTTGGTCACGCTTGGGTGTTTGTTGATATGCCCCAGATAGGTGAAGGTAATCTTGGTCGTCCTTATACTGTTGCCATATCACCATTAGATGTATGGGATTGGGAGTTTGACTTTCAAGGTGGAAAGCCAATGCTCAAGTATGTCAAGGTTAAAGAAGCTGAGAACGAAGAATGCTATTCTATCAAGTGCTATCATTTAGGTGATGCTACTCGTCCATCGTATTGGGCAAGCTATGAAGTACCCAAGCGAGTTGGCACCGGCAATACTGATACAATGTCCAATGAAGCTTATCCTATAGCCACTGGAGAATTTCCACTTGGCATGGCAATTCCAGGCTTTATCGCATATGGTCGTCGTGATCCTCGCTCAATTGAACTTGGTGTGTCTGACATTGATTCAGCCTGTGATGCTCAACGCGAACATTACAAATTAGAATGTGAGGCTTACTCTTCAATTCAGTTTGCCAAGACTATCATTCGTGCTGATAAAGGTATTTCTATTCCAGTTCATGCTGGTGCTATCGTGCGTGGGAATCAAGGTTCCGTTGAAGCCATATCAGTTGATACTAATGATGTTGAGAAAATCATCACTAAACAACGCGCTATCTTTGAAGACATTGAAGCATTAACCGGCATTGGTGGTTTGCGTAATTCCAAGAACCAAGTACAATCAGGTGTTTCCATCATTGAAGAACGCAAGACATTACACAGAGTATGTAAGTCCAAGGCTCGTTTGATGGAAGTTACTGAAGCGCAGATTATGACATTCGCAGCACGCTTTATGGATATGCGTTGGGCAGGTCAAGTTAACTATAACACTGACTATGAGGCACACGACACTAACTATCGTATTGCTTTAATGACCACAGCCAAGAATTTAGTGCCAGACAATGCTATCATTGAATCACTTATCACTAAAGAGATTATTAATATGTTGGCTCCATCTAATGAGCAGGCTGAATACGCTGATGCTTACATTAGTACTATCGTTGATCCAGTTGCTAAGCAGCTAATGGTCGTTGAACTAGAAGAAGCAACTACTAATGATATAGGTTCTATGATACCAGTTGATCCTGACGCTGAAGAAGAAGGTAAAGATGTTAATCCAGATGGAACAACAGCAGTACAATCAGCAGCAGTTGGTGGAGCAGGTACTCCTATACAGAATATGGGACAATCATATTACACACAAGATGCTATCGCCGCTCAGTTGAATAATCTGAACGTAGGTAGATAACATTAAATAATATAGACGGTAGCAATACCGTCTTTTAACCACTTAACAAATGAACTATACATTACTTCAGGGCGATAACCGCGAAACCCTTAAAACTATTCCGGATAATTCAATTGACGCCATCATTACTGACCCACCATATGGCATTGGCTTTCTTGGTAAATCTTGGGATGCTAATACAGGCAGCATCGACACTTATAAAGAGTGCTTACGAGTATTAAAGCCAGGCGGACACATCTTAGCTTTTAGTGCAGCCCGAACCTATCATCACCTTGCTATTACATTAGAGCAAGCAGGCTTTGAAATCCGCGATCAGATTATGTGGATTTATAGCAGTGGCTTTCCTAAGTCGCAGGATGTTGGTAAGCAGATTGACAAGGCTGCTGGCAAAGCAGATCCCAACTACACTGGCAGTAAAAAGAAAGGCCATAATTTAGCATATGGCTCTAATCCAATTGGAGGCCGTCCTTGTGGTAAGTGTGGTAAAGATGACACACACAAATCTATATGTGTTGATACTGAATGTGGATTAAAATATACACCACAAACCGAAGATGGCAAGTCTTGGGCAGGTTGGGGCACAGCATTAAAGCCGGCACACGAACCAATTGCCATGGCCCGTAAACCTGTTAGTAAAGGTAATACTATCGCCGCAAACTGTCAGCAATGGGGCACTGGAGCAATTAACATTAATGCTACGCGCATTGAATCGGAGACATTAGTATATCCCGCTAATGGTATGAATAGATTAGAATTCAATCAATCAGAACCTGATAAGTGGCAAGGAGAAAATACTATTAATGATAAGGGTCGTTTTCCATCTAATGTAATAGGTGATATCCCAGACTATCAAAAGTTCTTCTATTGCCCTAAAGTTAATCGTAAAGAACGACACATGGAAGGCAGTCTAGAAAACATTCATCCCACTGTTAAGCCCATTGAACTCATGAAGTATCTTATCAAGCTAGTGACGCCACGTGGTGGAACAGTATTAGATCCGTTCAATGGTTCAGGATCAACGGGATGCGCAGCAGTGGAATTAGGACACACTTATATAGGATGTGAATTAGATGCGGCATATATAGAAATATCAAAGAAAAGAATTGAAGCGTGGAACTCAAACCAAACATGACAATTATATACAATAAGTTTAAACAGCATAGGAATCGTAGCATGTTAGTACCAGGATTTGAACTATCATTTAAAGAATGGTGGGACATATGGGAGAAATCGGGCCACTGGGATGAACGCGGAAAATGTAAAGGCCAATATGTAATGAGTCGCGTAGACGATATGGGCCCATACAAAGTAGGTAATGTATTCATTCAAACTAATACTCAAAATATAAAAGACTCATGGGCCACAGCTCAGCGTGGTAATAGGAATAGTCCTGAGACTATTGCTAAAAGAGTAGCGACTTATAAAGCCACTATTCAAAAAAGATCATCTCCTTAGGGCCCGTTTAATTACGGTGATGTAGGTTGGTTACTACCTCAAGACGGCTAACTCGCTATTAGAATCTTGAAAGTGTAACACTAATCAGCAGGGCAAAAAGAAGAACATCAAAAGAAGTATTATAATACTCAAATCTTTTTGCCTAGCATAAATAACTTTACAAACTCGTTTATTACGTTACAATAAGAAAATACTTAATGGATCAATCAAATATCGGTGGCAACGTTGAAGCCCTTGACGCAGGACAAGAGAACGCAAGTTCTAATCAGGCAAATGAGCAATCAGTTAATCCTGGTGCTATTCGCAAATCGCAAACATCTGGAATCCTAAACGCACTTAGTGCGGCAAGTGGACAACAATTCGATAGCGTGGAAGCGGCAATAGCATATGTGGCTAGAACAAGTGCTCAACAATCCGGTGGCAACGCACAGCCAATGGCAGCTCCAACTCAAAAAGCAGGTAGACCAGCTAACGATCTTCAAGATCAATTTCAAGCATTGCAATCAAAACTCGCAAGGCAAGAAAAAGTTCTTCAAGAAAAAGAATTAGATGGTGATATCCGCTCAGTAATGGGTAGCAAGTTCGACACTGATCTTACTGATTACGCAATGAGTAAAGTAAAGTCTTCAATCCAATGGAATGATGATGGTACATACGCAATTGTAAACTCTAAAGGTCAAGAACGCTACTCCCAAGATGGTCAGCCATTAAGCCTTCAAGGTTTAGTTGATGAAGTGGCTCGTGGTAATCCCAAGCTATTGAAACAATCAAATCAAGGTGGCTCTGGACTTCGTCCAGGTCAAGGTGGAAACTTCGCAGGAGTGGAAAGCGATTCAATTCCGGATTACTCGCGTGATCCAGCAGCATTCAATGCGTGGGCAACTAAAAATGGCCTAGGTAAGAATATTGGATTGAAGGGTCTTACTGTTTCAGCAACGTCTTCAACTTCAACTAGAAAGTTATTGTAAGATAACATTATGACAGTGGGAATTGGTTCTGCTGTCATTCACGAAAATTAATATTAAGGAAAATATATTATGGCATACGTACTCGGTGGTAATAACAATGAAGGAGACGGTTTCACGACTGCTATCTCCAATTTCGCTTTGCGTGCAATGCACGAATCAATGGGTCTAGTTAATTTGACTAACGTGGTAACCCCAACTCAAGGTAACGAATTCTTAATTCCTAACTTTGCTCCTATCACATATCAGGATTACAATCCAGCTTTAACTGGTGGTTCTACTGGTTTCGGTAATGCTAATGAACAGAATCCAGCTCTTGCTCAAGGTTCTATCATCGCTACACCAGCAGTTGCTGCTACAGCGTTTGACGTGTTCTACGCATGGACCACATCGTTCCAATTGGCAGCTACTTTAGGTGCTGAGCTTGGCGAGTCGTTCGCTGAAAAAGTTGACCAGCGTGTTTGCGCAGGTTTCTTGAGCTTTAAAGCAACTCCTGGTAACACTAACTACGCTACTTCTGCTGACGGATTCGTTCGTCCTACACAGTTGGGCGCTATGGAATTGTTGGCTGCTGGACAAACCGGTGGAACTGCTACTGTTGGATTTACTTCTAACTCAGTTCTTGAAACAGTTCGTAATGTCAAGCAAGCGTTCAAAGTAGCTCGTATGCCTGGTAACCCAATGATCGTTCTTGACTCCAATGGTTATGTTGGTGAAGCAGTTGCTGGCGCAGCCGGTGGATCTGGTTCTTCATTGACTCGTTTATTGGCTGAATTGACCGGTGGTGCTGTTTCTCAATCAGGTGGTTCTAATCTTTCCGCTCTTGGTAATGAATTGCTATCAAGCGGTAAGATTGAAAATGTATACGGTTGTACTGTTATGTTCACTACTTTCTTGGCAAGTGCTTCACGCACTGTCGCTGCTGTTCCTACAGTTCCAGTTATCGTTGGTGCTTACTTCGGTGACGCTGCGATCTTCACTGTTCTTAAAGAAGGTCTACAAATCAAAACTGGTGAGAAGCCAGGTGGTTTACAACAATGGTTAACTGGCTTGGCCTATATGGGTTCTGGCGTTGGTGACATGCGTCGTGGTGGTGCTATCAATATTGTTCAAGACTAAATTTAGTAGCCCAGGAACACACTAATGTCCGATATGTTACAAAAATATCAAGTACATAAAGCAGGCGCTAAGCGCCGCAATGTACCATTTATATTGACTTTTAATCAATGGGCGACCATATGGTTAGCGTCAGGTAAATGGGATCAACGCGGTCACGGCGCTGACAAATATTGTATGAGTAGATTTGGTGATGTAGGTGGTTATGAAATATCCAATGTATATATTCAAACAAACCGTTTAAACGGAATTGAAGCTAATACAGGAAGAAAGCACACTGATGAAATGAAATTCAAAAGTGGTACATCTTCTCGTGGTATGAAACAATCACCAGAACATATCGCAAAAAGATCCCAAACATTAATTGGTGTGAAACAATCACCTGAACGCATAGCAAAAAGAGTAGCCAGTAATGCCCTGGCAGTTGCAAAGCGAAAACTACTTCAAGGAGTTTAAGGTGAGTGTACCATATCAAAGAATCTCAAACGCAACCGTGGATGATATCATCTTCTACGATCCTGCGGCAGAGCGCAGAGCTTCGGCTCTCAATGTTAATTGGGATACATACTTTCATGTTTCAAGTCAAGAATGGTTATACAAACTTGAATTTGGATGGTGGAGAATGTATTGCGACACGGTGTTCGGAGCGACATATTATAAAAACAATCCGCAAGGACAATTGATAAGCGCATTCAATCCTTCGCAGCTAATGAAGAATGACCAGACATTAAAAAGATTAGATGTATTCGGCGCAGTGATGGTTCTATACCAATCACTTGTTACCGATGTATCTAACTTGAACGATGTTGATATGGCGAACTATAAGTTTGCTCAAGAACGATGTGAAACCGAGTGGGCAAAGGCTAGAGAACTCTCTAACTTTTATGACTTGGCTAACAATGCTCCTAATGGTCCAGCTACTAAGCTAGAAGAAAATTGGTTAGCAGACGTTGATTACTTTAACGGTGATCGGAGATTCTTCTAATGTCAGCACCTACAATTACACAAGATCAAATCATACAGGCTTTGAAAGTATCATTGCCCAATGCGTATAACATACCTTTGTATGGTGAGTTCCCAAGTGATTCGGATATAGTTAGATTTGGTATATACACTAGTGAAGTCTTCACTGTGAATCGTATACCCAATCAACTTGGTGTTACTTTAGGAGCAAGCGTCTACAATGCGATAGATCAGTTCCAAATTGTTTATATAAGCTTTCAAGACGATAATAACATTCAATCAGTCAATGGTATCATTAGTAACTTGGTAACCCACGTGGTTCCTGGCACTTCAATTCCATTGTTTGACGGGTATTTCGAAAGAGACCACTCAACAGTAATGTACTATGGTGTGAATAGCGAGAAGTTTACCTGGACATTCAATTTAACAAGATTAGAATTTCAATAAGCCACTACAAAGGAGAATATAATGGCAAGAATTACAACAAATACAACTGGTACACAACCAGTCATCGTTATCGGACTAGTTGGTTCGAACTTAGCGAATGCTACAACTTCAATCACAATCCCGTTCATTCAGGATTTGACGATCACTAACTCTACTGGTGTGTATTCGTACACAACTTTCAGTGATGTTGATCAACGTAAATTGAGCACACCTGCTAACAACGAATTAAGCACTAACATCGTTATTGATGATACTACTTTCTTCGGTTCAAACGCAATTGGTACCACAGCAGCAGAATTAGGCTTGATGAGTCTTAGTTCAAACAAAAACCCATTAGACTTCCAAGTCTTTTGGGCTGGTAAAACTACTGGTACTACTGATCGTGTTACTACTGGAACTGGTTTCATTACTAACATTGCTAGCAAGACAAGCCCAACGGCTCCTGTCTGGGTTACTCCACTCAACATCGCTGTTGATGGTGGAATGGTAACTGCTACAAACGGTTAATCACTAGCTGATATAAGAATGGGGCACTCACAAGGTGCCCTGTCCTTTAACAAATTATGAAAGAAAAACAAATGAACAATGTATGGTTAAAGACCGACGAAGAAAAACTCCGCTCACTAATCAGTGACGAGGCACGCAACAAGCCTATCCTTGAAGATATGCTCAACTCAACTAGGCAACTACTTGCCAAACAAACATTTAGATTAGCATTACTCAATCAATTACTTGATGAGCTTATTGCCAGCGAATCTAAAAAGACTAAATAGTATACAATCATTTAACAAAAGGAATTAACATGCGTCTCAATCAATTATCAGCAAAGCCCGTTCTAGTACTTGTCACTCTTGACGATGAAGCCACGATCACAGAATTCAGTGAAGCACTTGAATTCCACACTTGGGATCGTCAGCCAATGGATGTGTTTATGAAGCTTGCTAACATGGACCAGAGTAATCCAGGCGCCATTATTGATATCGTCAGGACATTGATTCTTGATGAAGCTGGTAAGCCAATTCTCTCTGATGACAATATGTTGCCAACTAAAGTTTTGATGCGAGCAATTGCCAAGGTATCAGAGCAGTTGGGAAAGTAACAGGCGGCTCCATTGGTGAACATTCAAAGGAAATGTATACGATTCTAACAATTGAAACCATGGCAAAGCGTTATAAGATGCTGCCAAGTGAAGTGTTAGAACGTGGCAACACCTATGATTTGTATATAATGGACGCTGCCATAGCATATCATAACTATCAAACTAATAAGGCATCAGGCAACCAAGAAGCGCCACCTGAACTTACTGACGATGAAATGATAGCAATGATGGCTGATATCAGACAGGGACAAGTATGAAGATAGCGCAAGCAATTGTACAGCGTGAATTGATAAAACTCACGATTGATGATGAGGGCATAGTAATGCAATGGGGTGAGCCTCTTGATTTCTACACTTGGAATAAACAGCCAATTGAAATTATGCTTGCTTTTGCTGCTTCTCATACTGATAATTACATTAATATAGAAAACATTCTTGCTAAGCTTATTCTTAATAAAGATGGTGAGCAAGTATTGACAGCAGGTTATAAGATGCCAAACGATGTTCTATTAGCGGCATATCTTAAATTAGTAGAAGCATTATCCTAGGAATATATGGCAGCAATTTCATTACAGTTTGATACAAAAGCATTACAAGCAAAAATAAAAGCAATCGCTCAAGTTAAAGCGGCTGTAATGCCAGTTGCCTATAAATTCTTCGTTGCTCACACTCCAATTCGCAGTGGAAACGCTCGTTCTAAGACGGCATTAAATAATAATGTAATCAATGCGAACTATCCTTACGCAAGCAACTTAGATGCAGGTAGATCAAAACAAGCGCCACAAGGTATGACTAAACCCACAGAGGATGAAATCAAACGCCTTGCTGCTGCTTATATTAAACAAAATGGAATAAAATAATGGCTGATATTAATGTAACAATGGCACTGGATGATACCCAGTTAACATCAAAACTTGCCGCTGCCACAAAGAATGCTGAATCGTTTGGTACTAAAGCCAAAGCGGCAATGAATAGCGCGTCAGATGGCACTGATAAATTGACTCACGGAGTAGAAGGTCTTAATCATAAATTAGAAGGACTTGCTGGATTAATGGTTGGGGTTGGGCTTACTGAATTTATTAAAAGTTCATTAGAAGCTGCTTCTGCCACTGCTGAAATGGCTCACGCACTTGGTGTATCAACTGCCTCAATGATTGAAATGCAATTAGCAGCATCAGTCTCAGGTAAGAATGCCGATGATCTTGGCAAGATGATGAACAAGATGGAAATTGCTGCGCAGGGAGCAGTAGATGGAAACGGTAATTTAAAACAATCATTCTTAACATTAGGTGTAACAACCAATGACTTTCGTTCAAAGAGTCCGGATGAAATATTTAGACAAATAGGTAAAGCATTACAAGCTATTGAAGATCCTGCTAAGCGTGCTTCATTATCAATGGACATTTTCAGCAAAGCCGGGCGTGGTATGGACTGGAAAGATTATAATGATAAGCTTGACCAAGTAGCGGGTACACAGGATAAAGCAGCAGTGGCAGCAGAAGCAGCCAAGAAAATGATGGACGAGATGGCCATCAAAGCGCAAGCAGTGCGTTTTGAATTCCTTCAATTAATTCAGCCCATGTTAGATTTCATTGGCGATAATTCAAATGGATTGAATGGTGCTAAGTATGCTGCTCAAGGTTTATTAGTAGTAATGGCTGGCTTTACTGCCGGAGCAATCGTAACTGGTTTGCGTTCATTGATAGGTGTAGTAAGTGGAGTAGCGGCCGCATTTGCAGGGCAAGCAGTAGCAGTTGGTGTAGCAGCAGCAGCCACAGTAGGATTGACAGCGGCTGATATGGCATTACTCAGAGTAGAAGCAGCAGCAGCCACAGCAAGAGCCGCGGCATTAACTGTAATTGTTGCTGAAAATACAGCTAAAATTGCGTCATTAGCCACTACAGAGCTTGATATTGTCGCCACTGCTACTTTAACAGCGGCAAAACGAGCATTATGGTTGGCAACGGGTCAATTAGCATTAGCAAATGGTACAGCAGCCGGCGCAACGGCAGCATTAGCCGCGGCAGAAGGTGTCGCAGCAGTGGGCGCAGTAGGTGCAACTGCGGCAGTGGGTGGATTAGCAGTGGCCGAGGGCGTTGCTACAGTGGCAACAGGTGGATTGCTAGCCGGTGTAATATCTTTATCAGTAGCTTTGGCTCCATATGTGCTGGGAGTATTAGCATTAGCAGCCGCATATAAGGTAATGACTGACGAATCTTTGCGCAGTAAAATTGGTATGGCCGGTATGATGGATGATGCGTCATTCGCCAATGGTACTGCTAACTTTGATGATATGTCCGCTGCTGCCAAGAAGTTAGGTAATGAAGCTAACAAGACTGATGAGACAATGAAGCGTCTTGGTATCACTGTCAATGGTAACGCAGGCGGTGGACGCGGCACAACTCCAGTTACAAGACCTTCATCACCTATGATGGGTAAAGAAAATGTTGATTTAGATCCAAATGCGGCCGCAGTCCAAGGACTAAAAAATCAAGCACAACAATTACAATTAGTCAATGCGCTTACATTGGCCCGTTTAGATATAGAAATTAATCTAGTCAACGCAAGTGAAGCAAGTCGTAAATCTATCCTAGCAGAATTTGATGCGGGTGCCCAAGCCGGCAAAGAAATGCTTAGAATTCAAGGTGAAATTAAAAGACTTCAAGTTGAACAAGCGAATAGTACTGATAAATCTAAAAATCAAGGTCAAATTGATGAACTTAAAAAACAATCAGCCGCATATTCTGCGCAAGCAGCAGCAATTGGCGAGCGTAATAAAAAATTAGTTGAGGCACAGAATTTAAATGCCATGGAATTGTTCATGACTGAACAAAAACTTAAAGTTACTGAAAATCTAAAAAGTATTACTACTGAGATGGATCAGATGACCATGACTAATGATGAAAAGAAAATTGATAATATCAATAAACAGATTCAAGCCGAAGTAGCATTAGCAATTGCCAAGAGACAATCACAATTAGGTACTGGTGAAGTAGTGAGTGAAACTGAAGCAGCAGCCATTAAAGAACGTATCACCGGTATCTATGAAGTACAAAAGATAGCAACTGCTGATTCAATCGCCAAGAGCCGCGAATGGAACACTGGATGGAACTCGGCATTCAAGCAATATGTTGAAGACGGTACTAACGCAGCTAAAATGGCCAATGACGCATTTAGTTCAATGACTTCTAATATGAATTCAGCAATTGATAACTTTGTAACTACTGGTAAGTTCTCATTCGCAGATTTTGCTCGTTCAGTATTACAAGACTTGCTTAAAATTGAATTGAAAGCACAGGCAGCAACTGCTATGAAAGCAATTGGTGGAGGAATCGGTGGATTCATTGGTTCATTGTTTGGATTCGCTGAAGGTGGTGATCCGCCCGTTGGTAAAGCAAGTATCGTTGGTGAGAAAGGTCCTGAGTTGTTTGTACCCAAGCAAGCTGGAACTATTATCCCTAACAACAAGCTTGGTGGAGGATCGGCACTATCATCAGCACCCGCTCCAGTAGTGAATAACACTTACATTACTAATCACGTTTCAGCAATTGATGCTAAATCAGTGGCACAATTATTCGCTGAAAATAGAAAAACACTTCTTGGCACAGTTAGACTTGCCGAGAAAGAAATGCCCTACGGCAGATAAGGAATTAAAATGGCTACTGGTCTACAAACAATAATTAATGGCTGTAATGGCATCCAAATCAATCGCAGAAATGTCGTTGGTATTCAATACACTCGCAATGAGATTCCACGAGTATCACAAACACCAACGCGAAACCCATGGAAAATATCAATTGATATGCCCAACTCATTTCGTTATAGTGAAGCACGAGCATTGATGGAAGCGATTGATACACTTGATACAACTACTCCACAGATAGTTTCGTTTGGTAATAATCCAAATCTAAGTTGGATATTTGCCTATCAAGGACAATTAAATGCTTCACAGCGCAATCAAATGGCTGTCCAATCATTCGTGGGTGATGTGCTTACACTTAGTACTTTGCCTGTTGTCCCATCGTCAAGAGTAATATTTGAACCTAATGATCTAATTCAATTTGGTAATTTGCCTTATCCATTCACTGTTACTCAGCAAGTATTGCGTGGATCAGCTCCAACCGTTTCAATGGTACTAAGCAGACCAAATATATTATCCACGAATGTAACAGGATATGGATTAACCATTGGTAATGCGTGTTCATTCAATATGTTCTGTCCTAACATGCCAACTTATAAATTGATTCCAGGTGGACAGATGATGTCAAATGGATTGGTTAGCAACAACGCATTGATAGAATGGTCGGATAAGTTCTTCTTGTACGAGTTTGTTGGTACCGCATAAATAGATTAAAGGAACAACTTAATGCAAAATATTCCAGCAGTAGCCGGCGATAAAACGAATGTAATTAATGCTGAATTCATTCGTCTAACAATTTATAATGATGTGTCAAATCTTGCTGATGTTACAATTCATACATTCAGCTCAGCCTATAAAGAAGAAACTATCGATGGGCAAGTCTTTTCACCGCTTGGTGGATTACTCGCCGTTGGTGTACAGCCCAGAGATATGCGTGTTACATCGGCTGATACTTCAGTTGCCTTAAGCGGGATTGATGGTGATAATATATATATTGTTCTTGCTGAAAAGATTAAAGGAAGTAAATTAGAAATATATCGCGGATTCTACAATGAGAACTTTGTGATGACCACTGCTTATAAACGATTCACTGGAATTATTACAAGCTATAACATCTCAGAAGATCGCCACGATTTAGTTGATACATTCACTATCAACATTAATGCTTCCAGCTATAAAACAGTGTTACAGAATCGTATGGCAGGAAGAAAGACTAATTCTACTTCATGGAAAGAATTCTATCCCACTGATACTAGCATGGATCAAGTAGCATCATTAGCGGATTCTCCATATGATTTTGGTAGTCCAACTCCATTAAGTTCATCCAATCCAAGTGTGGCATCAACCGGCGCACAAACATACACAGTTCTTAATAGAGGTTAATATGATCATAAGAAATGCGACTAAATTTGATTCACCTCAAATACTTAATATGATTTGGAATTTTCGTGATGGAGGCCCAGCCGGCGCAGCATCCAGTATAACTAGCGAGGAAACTCCATTGAGATTAATCTCTATTATGCTAGCGGGAGGCGGCATTGCCCTAGTATCTGAGCAAGAAGGTAAGTTAACAGGTATGTTATTAGCAATAAAAGCTCCACATATGTGGGATAACTCTATATATGAAATGCACGAAATAATGTTCTGGGTTGAACAAGAGCATAGAGGCAGCACAGCAGGTTATCGCCTTATCAATGCTTATGTTACAGCATGTGATGATCTTAAAGATGATAAACAAATAGTAGGATATTCAATGAGTCAAATGAACGGTCAAAAATTAAAATACGAACGCTTTGGATTTAAGCGTGCCCACGAATCCTGGAGCGCATAATGGTAGGATTTCTAATAGCTGCGGCAGCAGCATTCATCTCATCAATATCAGTTGCATCAGTTGTTGCTTTCGCGGCAAGAACATTACTTACCATTGGTGTGGCAAAATTACTTTCAAATCGGTCTGATGGTGGAGCACAAACAGGCGCGCAAGATGCGGGTGCTCGTGTTCAATTACAACCTGCTACTAATAATAAAATACCTGTAGTATATGGCTCTGCTTTCATTGCTCCTACTATCACTGATGCTAAGATTAGTACTGATAGTCAAACAATGTGGTATGTATGTGCCCTTGCTGAAAAAACAAGCGGAACATATTCCTTTGGTGATATCTACTATGACGGTAAGAAGGTTACATTCGATGGAACAGATCATACTAAAGTAGTAAGTCTAACAACTACTAGTGATCCTGTACAGGTTGATACAAAGATTGATGGTAAGCTTTTCATCTATCAATTCTCAAATGGTAGTAGCTCCGGAGTCAATACTTCGCAAACTGCTATTGACATTTTATCAGATCCTGCTATTCCAGCTGCACAGCGTTGGACAGCAAATAATGTAATGGGAAGCTGCGCTTTTGTAATTGTTAAAATAATTTACAATCGTGATGCTAATACAATTAATCTTGGTCAATTAAACATTCAATTGAATAATACATTAACAAAGCCGGGCGCTGTGTTATATGACTATTTCACTAATACCATATATGGCTGTGCTATTCCTGCGGAAAATGTTGATTCTCTTTCTTTGAATGCGCTTGACACATATGCCGATCAAGTAATTACATATATCCCGGTTGGTGGAGGAACAGCAACCCAACCAAGATATCGTGTTAATGGGCCCATCAATACTGGTAATGATTGCCTCACTAACTTACAGCAAATTATTGATACATCTGATTGTTGGTTACAATTTAGTGAGATAACTGGGCAGTGGAAGGTTGTTATCAATCGCAGTTTTCTAGACTATTCTACGCTTGCCAATTTATATCATGTAACTGATAGTCAATTAATTGGTGGTATTAATATTAATCCAATTGATTTGAATTCAACTTATAATTCAGTTGAAGTTCAATATCCCGATCATAATATTAGGGACCAAACTAATTACTCAGTGACTAGTTTGTATGAAACCGACCCTGGTATTATCAGCCCCAATGAACCTAATAATCGTTTGACACTTCAATTCCCACAAGTTAATAACTTTATTCAAGCAACTTATCTAGGTATTCGTCGTTTATATCAGGGTCGTGAAGATTTGATTATATCCTTCTATATGGATTACTCAGGTATCCAAATTGATGCCGGTGATGTAGTGCGTATTACTTTCGCACCATATGGATGGGTAGACAAATGTTTTAGAGTTCAACAAGTTCAAGAATCTAAAGATGAGAAAAGTAATCTTGGTGCTCACATAACTGCGTTTGAATATAACAATACAATTTATGCCGACAATACCATATTGAATTTCGTTCCAGAAGCTAATACGGGATTAAGTAATCCTAATATTATTGGTGTTGCTGGAACACCTATTATTACTGATTATTATTACGAAGATGGATCAATCTCATATTTTACTGTTGAAAGTACCGTACCAATTACTGGATCTGTATTATATATGGATTTTAATTATGGTACATCAACTGATCTGAGTACTCATAGATTATACCGTACAGTTTCAACCGGTAATGGTTCTGCTTTTATACCTGGACAAACTGTTAAAATCACAGTAACTGATCTGGTTGCTGATACGTATTATTGGTCAATGAATGCGCGTAATAATAGTTCCGGCAATACATCACCAAATAGTTCAGCACACAATTGGACTGGTTTAGGAATATCAGTTTATAACCCAGTTTCCAATACAGGCGGTGTAGCATATTCAAATATGGCACCGGGTGGTACTGGGTTTTCATTAACTGATAGTTTTGGAACAACAGATACGGTACCATTTCCAGGATTCATTAATGTACAGACAAGTGGCCAAAGACATGCACCAATGGTAATACCAGGTAATACTGCCGGAGCCATAATACCTACTAATAAATATTGGCCATGGGGGCAAGGTACAGCATCTACTGCTGAGGGATATTATACAAATAGTACTGGTCCTTATTTACCTGATCCGGGCGCATCCTATTGCGTTGTAAATGAAGGCGGCTCAGGTTGGTTTAGAACAGCTATCATTAATACTAACGGTTCATTACAGTCCTATGAAACTGGAGAATATTTTTACAATCTTACATTAACAACTGACGTAGCCGGAGCAAGAATTCAAATATGCCCATATGCTATATTTGGTGGATCAAATCCAACCCCGATAAATCAATATCAATTATCAACAGAATATCAAGAAGATTTAATATTAACTAACGTGGCACCATTTATAAGTTCAATCTCGCTGCGTCTGAGTTTAGGAGGAAGTGTTTCAATATTAACAGCAGGATTGGCCGTTAGAAATTTAACACCAGGTGCCAATGTGTATATTTTAACACAAACGGCCGTACTCAAACAACTTAAATAGGATAGTTATGAAGACCGCAATATCAATATCACAATCATTGAATATAATAGAAGAAGCCATCCTCGAGGAATTCATTATATTCGCCAAAGCTTATAATATATTCCAAGTTAGTAGTAATGAATTCTATAATATGAATTGTAAGAGAATTCGGGATAGATTAGAAAAAGAGAATCTTACCGAAGATGATCTTAAATAAAACAATAAATAGATATAAGGAAATAAAAAAATGAGTTTACTTTTAACAGGTGCTAAGACAATTACAGTCGCCGGCACACCAATGGAATGTATAGAAATATACACGGGCGAGGCGTATACATTGCCATTCGCATTCACAGATACAGTGGGAACGCCGATTAATTGTACTGGATGGACTCTTGGCATGGCTGCTAAGTTCTATACTTGTACTGCTGTTAGTTCAGGAGATACAGTTGATATTTCTAATTTAGTATTGAATACACCTCAACCAACGACAGGCGCAGGTACTTATTCAGCCAATTTAACAACGGCATTTACTACTATTACTTCTGGTATTGGTTATATCTATTTGCCAGTTGGACTTGGCGATGGATCTGGTACTCCTAATCCTACTCCAGTGCCCACATTAACACAACTTACTTCTGTATTGGCAATTGTTACAATGACTGTGACACGCACTGATACAGTAAGTGGTAAGAGTGATGTTAATAGAGAACCATTTGGAATAATCATAAGGTATCAATAATGTCTGAGATTCTTAACAACTTAGTAATCCAACCGATTACTGCCACGATTGTAGTAGGAACGACTCCTATTAGCATTACACCCACGGCCACTCAATTGAATATCTATGGCGGAGTTGCGCAACCCACTACTCCCACTTCTCTTAATGCTGATATTAGTAATGTTCATATAAGTAGTGGAACAAATGGATTCGTGTTACAAACAGATGGTACAGGTAATTTAACTTGGACAGCGCAAATAGGCGGTGGTGGGGGTAATGGTGCACCAGGCGGTGCTAATACACAAATTCAATATAATAATTCCGGAGTATTCGCTGGAGCAGCTGGATTTACATATAATTCAGTTACAGGTAATGTTATTATGCCCGGTAATTTAACAGTAGCTGGAATTCTTAGTGCCAGTGTTGCCACCTCATTACATGCTAATGTTGCGGATTCAGCTAATTCAGTTAACGCAGCTAATATAGCAGGCATAGTTGATAATGCTAATTATGCCGCATATTCAGGTAATATTACAATTTCAGCACAACCAAACATCACATCAGTTGGAACACTAACATCATTGATTATTAATGGTACTGCCACTCTCCAGCAAGCTGTAGAAAAAGTTAATATTATTACAGCCGGTGCCAATTCAACAAGTAATGTTCATATAAATTTATTGGATCAAGCAATTACATATTATAATGCTAATGCGACAAGTAATTTTAGTATATATGTTGCCGGTAATTCCACTACAACATTAAATTCAATATTAGCAATTGGTAAAAGTATTACTTTCAGTTTATTATCTGTTAATGGTACTCCGGGCTACTACGCAAATTTATTTTATATCGATGGAGCATTACTTACCCCTAAATATGTAGGTGGTGCTCCTACTAATGGTACCAATGGTGCTATAGATGTTTACACCTACAATTTAATTAAAACTGATACTAATACATGGACTGTATTGGGTAGCAAGTTGGGATATATCTAATGCCTATCATGTCATCCATGGGAGCATTAACATATGGGAGAACAACTCCAGGACCATATATACCGTATTATGGGGAATTTATGTATGGTGGATATTATGCCGGAGTATATCAATCTCAATATTTAATTGTTGCGCCCGCATCAACTGAATTTGTAGGCCAATATAATACAGTGTATTCATCGTGTGAAGCCTTAGTATCAAGTGGATACACTGATTGGCACATGCCATATGGCGCAATGTATCCTCAAATGGCGGGCGCGTCTAACGGGCCAGGTTGGCCCCCATCACAATATTATAATGTATCATTAAGTTCTTTACGAAATTATTGGGTACGTAATGGTTATCCATTAACTCCAAGTAGTAAATTAACTTCTGTTTATATATTTGCTACTGGCGCATTTGATTTAAATTATGGAACTAGTATTTTTAGTTGCCGGGCAATTAGATTACAGACTCCAATTTAAATAAAAGTATAAATACAATATCGGTCACTCAACTTACTCTGCGAGGTAGCAGAGTAAGTATATGCGGGGCAGCATTAGGAGCACAATATGGCAAAATTCAGCCAAAAAACACTTACCCAGGTCGCGGGATTTGACGGCCAAATTCTAGCACAAGAACTTGTTTACAATCAACAAGACTTTTGGAATATGGCGTGGAACACAGTTGATAATCAGGGTAATACTACTCCTGTTAGTCTTGTTGGCGCGACAATCTCAGCACAAATCATTCGCAGATTAATCGTTGGTCTTACTGACACACGCACTGGTCTTGATTTCAATATACTTGACTTCCCAAGTGATCCTCCTCCATCAGTCATTGATTTACCAATTGTAAATCGTGCTGATGCAGCGGGCACATTCACCATGGTCATTAATGATGATGTATGGGGCGTAATGGCAGATGATCCTCAACTTAATATAGCGGTCAATGATCCTGTATGTTTCACGGGTCGTATTAAGATTAGCTTTCCCGCAGTTGGAACTCAGCCTGCTTATGACGAAGGTATCTTCTTATTATTCTTGATCACCAGCGACGGAGTTGTAAACTAATATGGCACAACAAGTAAACATTCAAAACGCAGTAAGTCTTCAATCAGTCACCGTAACAGGTTCAGGTGCTACTCAAGTTGTTGTTTCTGAAGCCACAAATATTCATTCAGTCAATATTGAAACTGCCTCTACAATCAATGTGGAAATAAGCCGCGCTGCCATTAGTACTGTAACTAATGTTGAGCACGCCAATACTGCTAACTATGCGACGAACGCAGGCAATGCTGTTAACAGTGCCCACGCAGTTGTTGCTGATTCAGCCAACTTAGTAAGTGGTTCTAATGTACAAGGTCCAGTGACCAGCGCAGGTTATGCGACAAACGCAGGCGCTGCTGTTACTGCTGGTTCAGCTTCAGTGGCTTATTCAGTAAGTGGTGCTAATGTATCCGGTACTGTTGCCAATGCGACACACGCAGCTACAGCAGGTAGTTCAGTAATTGCTAACTCTGCCAACGCAGTAGCAGGTGCTAATGTAAGCGGTACGGTTGCCAATGCGACATACGCTATAAGTGCTGGTTCTGCTGTCAATGCTACATTCTCAACAGTGGCGCAAACTGTCACTACTCATGCTCAACCAAATATTACTTCAGTTGGTAATCTTACATCATTAACTTCAATTGGCAATATCACTGCTCCATACTTCATTGGTAATGTTGTTGGTAACATCTCTGGCAATCTTACTGTGCCAGGAACAAATACAGCAGTCATATTCAATGAATTAGGTGCTGCTGGTGCCAGTGATGCTTTTAAGTTTGATTATGCTGCCAATGTACTGACTGTACTTGGTAACATTGCTGCCACTAACATCTCTGGTAATGGTTCTGCTTTAACTCATTTAAGCGCAGCCAATATAGTTGGTACCGTTGCTAACGCAGCTTATGCTACAAGTGCTGGTTCTACTGTAATTGCTGACGCAGCCAATATTGCTTATTCAGTGAGTGGTGCTAATGTAACAAGTGAAGTAGCCAACGCAGCTTATTCAACTAATGCGGGAACTGCTGACCTTGCTACTTACGCAACAACAGCAAACGCAGTAGCAGGTGCTAATGTTTCTGGTGAAGTAGCCAACGCAGCTTATGCCACTACATCAGGTACTTCTTATTCAGTTGATGTTGCTAATGTCTCTGGAATAGGTAACATTGCCACATTAAACTTAGACGGAAATGCTACTAATGTACTATACGGTAATGGCGTGTTCTCAGCACTTCCAGCATATGATGCTAACTACGCAAACTTCGCAGGCACTGCTTTCAGTGTGTCTGGTTCTAATGTAACAAGTGAAGTAGCAAACGCAGCTTATTCAACTAATGCGGGAACTGCTGACCTTGCTACTTACGCAACTACTGCTAATGCTGTCGCAGGTGCGAATGTTTCTGGAGAAGTAGCCAACGCAGCTTACGCAACTACATCAGGTTCTACTACGATTGCTGACGCAGCCAATGTTGCTTATTCAGTAAGTGGTGCTAATGTTTCAGGAGAAGTGGCAAATGCTACATACGCAACTAATGCCGGTACTGCTTATAGCGTATCTGGTTCTAACGTCTCAGGTACTGTGGCAAATGCGACATATGCTACAACAGCGGGATCCGCAGATAGTGTGGCGGGTGCTAATGTTTCGGGTACTGTTGGTTCTGCTGATCTTGCTACTTATGCTACAACAGCAAACGCAGTAGCGGGTGCTAATGTTTCTGGAGAAGTAGCCAACGCAGCATTCGCTACAATAGCAGGCACCGCGTATTCAGTTGATGTTGCTAATGTCTCTGGCATAGGTAACATTGCCACATTAAATTTAGATGGCGCCTCTGCTAATGTATTATATGGCAATGGCTTATTTGCTGCGCTTCCAGCATATGATGCTAACTATGCGAACTTCGCTGGTACTGCTTTTAGCGTGTCTGGTTCTAATGTAAGTGGAGAAGTAGCCAATGCTGCTTATGCTACAATAGCAGGTACTTCTTATTCAGTAAGTGGAGCTAATGTTTCTGGAGAAGTTGCTAACGCAGCTTACGCAACTAATGCGGGAACTGCTGATCTTGCTACTTATGCTACAACAGCAAACGCAGTAGCAGGTGCTAATGTTTCTGGCATTGTTGCCAATGCTAACTACGCTGCTTACGCTGGTAATATTACTATCTCAACACAAGCGAATATTACATCAGTTGGTAATCTAACAGCGTTGACTATTTCAAATGCGGTAAGCAATACTAAAAGTCCAACAACTCAATTTACTCCAAACGGCACTAATGTAAGTGTGTCTCTCAGTCCGTTAAGCTACATGGTATATAATGACTATGGTAGTCAAGATAGCAATTCTCGACCAATGAACTGGAGCTTTGTAAAGTATCGCGGTAACTCAGCAGTACCAACTGTTGCTGGTAATGGCGATCATATGATGCGTTTAAGCTCTCATGTTTATAATGGCAATACTACTCCACGCTCAGTTGTTATTATTACTAACGCACCCATGGCAGCAAACAGTTTATATTCTGGGGCCGATGTTTGTTGGACACCGGGTACACTTAATATTAGTACTGGTAATCCTAATGGTAATATTACCAATCCCAATGCTACCAATGTTCAAAACGGATTAGTTTACAATCAATTTGGTCAATTAAATATTATACCAGGTACCTATGGTGCTAGTTATGGTGTTGCTATTACTGGTTATGGTCAGAATTCTGATGGATCAGGTGCTGGTCCCATTATTGTCAGTCAACGCGCACGGGGCAATCGTGATGGCAGTACTGTTGTGGCCAATGGAGATCAAATTGGCGGATCTCTATTTAACGCACATCATGGTTCTGGATTTGGAACAGGTAGTTCTATTCTATCAACAGTTGATACTACATGGGGAACTATAAGTGCTGGAAGTCGCATTCCATCTAAAATTGCTATTACTACATCTTCAAATACTACTCCGTATAGTTTTACATTCGGTGGTGATGGTAATTTAACATTGCCCACTAACACAGCAAGCATTAACTATGCCAATGGAGCTCCATATGGCGGCGGTGGAGGTGGCGGAACACCAGGAGGTGCTAACACACAAATTCAATTTAATGATAATGGTGTCTTTGGTGGTAATGCTGGATTTACATATGATAAGGTCAATAAATTAATATCCACAAACAGTGGCTATCAATCGATACTTGATAATTATTCATTGCCTGGATTTTCTTTTTATGTATACGAAAATACATCTTTCAATAATATCCCCGCTACTAACTATTTTAGAGCACGCGGAACATCCGCAAGCCCACAATCAGTATTAGTCAATGATGCCATAAAGAATGAAAGTTGGGGAGTATATTCTGGTCCAACTGCTACTTATACCTCCGCCGGATTATATTTTGTAAGTGTTACAGCAAATGATAATGTAGGTAATGTTGCCACTAGCATTCAAATGAGCACCGCGGGTACTACGGTTAATGACCGTATAGCGTTCACAACAGGCACTACAAATTTTATCTCAAATGTTATAATTGGTGACAAAACTCAATTACCAATAACTGGCGGATTTGCTACTACTATTGATAATCAAGCTGCAGGTGCTTCTTCAATGCAGTTTAATGTTTATGAAAATACTAATGCGTATATACCTGCGCAAAATAATTTTAGAGCACGCGGAACAAAAGCAAATCCATTGCCCACTCAAGCGGGTGATTCAATCGTGTCACAGGCTTATTATTTCTATGGTAATTCAGTAAATACATATGTCTCTGGTGGTGGATATGAAGTTCAATTGACTAAGAATGATGGTGCTAATAGCGCAACATACATGGGCTTTAGCTCAGCAATGAATGGTATTGATGGTTTAGTGGCATTTAATTCTGATAAGATCGTATTCAACGCTCTTACTACGCAGGCATTTGGTAGATTGGATATGAATCAAGCCACTGCGAACTCATTCACATCATATGGTCTTAGTACATTAGGAGCCGTTGGTAATGTTAAAATTACAGGCGGTACTGCTGGAACAGTTTTATCAACAGACGGAGCCGGTAACTTATCTTGGATCACTAGTGGTTCAGGTGGAGATGCTAACTATGCGAACTTTGCGGGTACTGCTTTTAGTGTGTCTGGATCTAATGTTTCTGGTACAGTGGCAAATGCTACATTCTCAACTACAGCAGGTTCTACTGTAATTGCTGACGCAGCCAATGTTGCTTATTCAGTAAGTGGTGCTAATGTAAGCGGAGCCGTTAATCTTGCGACTTATGCTTCAACAGCAAACGCAGTAGCAGGTGCTAATGTTTCTGGTGCTGTTTTAAGTGCTGGTACAGCAGGCACAGTAACTTCAGCAATACAATCAGCAATTACTTCAGTTGGAACTTTAACTGATCTTACAGTCGCGGGAATAAGTACTCTTGGGGCTATAGCTAATGTTAAGATTACAGGCGGAGCAGCTTCATATGTGTTGTCAACTGACGGCGCAGGCAATTTAACTTGGGTCGCACAATCAGGTGGTGGCGGCGCAGGCGAGACATTCAATCCCTTCTTATTAATGGGAGCTTAAAGGAAATATCATGACATCAACTTATAAAACATTGGGGCAAGTTGCCCCGGCAGCAACAACTTTAACAACACTATATACGGTTCCGGCAGCCACTCAAGCTGTTGGCAGTACATTGGCAATTTGTAATACGGGAGCAATCTCAACTACATTCCGTGTGGCAATCAGACCAGCTGGAGCAGCGATTGCTCCCATGCATTATATTGTATATGAAAGTTCAATTAATACGAATGATTCTATGTTTCTAACATTGGGCATCGCATTAGCGACAACTGATGTGGTCTCTGTATATGCGGGAACAGCAACAGTTTCATTCAACTTGTTTGGTTCGGAGATCGCATAATGTCTATTGGATATGGAAGCGTTCGTACTGAACAAAATCGTACCATAACTGCGGTGAATAGTATACCTAATGTACCTGCTCCATGGGTACGCCCCGCAGAATGGACAGAATTACCTGTAATTACTCCATCTGAACAAAAATTCGCAGGATTATTTGCCGTATTCAATGATGATAGTAATGCTGTTTCCATTCAATGTACCGGCGCATACACAGTTGATTGGGGTGATGGAACAGTGGTTAACTACGCAACGACTGTTATTGCCAATAAGCAATATGTGTATAGTTCTGTCGCGGGGGCACCTATATCCCGCGGTTATAAACAAGTTGTTATAACAGTTACACCACAAAGCGGACAAACAATAACTTCATTTGCTCTTAACAAAATTCCAACGCAATATGGAACTCAAGTTACTACAACTGCTTGGTTGGATATGACTATAAGTTTCCCAAGCGCAACTCAAATAATTTTAAGTTCATCAGGTGCGGTAATATTTGGTTATACTGAACAAGTTAAGATTTTATCTCACATTGCCACATTTTCAAATAGCTGGTTTCAGGGAATGGGTGTTTTACAAAGTGTATCAATATCAGATACCAGTACGATTAATAGTATGACGAGTATGTTTAGTGGATGTACTTCATTAGTTAATATTCCTTCAATGAATACTGCCAATGTAACAAACATGGGTTCTATGTTTAATGCATGTTCGGTTATTCAATCCATACCATTATTCAATACACAAAATGTAACAACTATGACAGGAATGTTTGTTGGATGTAAAAATTTATTATCAGTTCCATTATTCAATACTATTAAAGTAACTGGATTTGGTACGATATTTAGTGGATGTGCTTCTTTACAATCAGTTCCATTATTCAATACAAGTAATGTACTTACATTTACATCAGCATTCAGCGCGTGTTCATCTTTACAAACAGTACCATTATTCAATACTGCCAAGGCAACTGCAATGGATGGTATGTTCAATGGCTGTAGTGCTTTACAATCAGTTCCATTATTCAATACGAGTAATGCAACTACTTTTTCGCAAACATTTAATGGTTGTGCTTCAATAAAAACTATTCCATTATTGGATATGTCAAATAACACATCATTACAATTTACATTTTCTACTTGTAGCTCTTTAACTAGTATGCCAGCTATTAATACAACAAAAGTTACTAATATGTCATATATGTTTAATGGATGTGCTACTTTACAAAGTATTCCAATCACGAATGTAGCGAATGTCACATCATTTGACACTGCGTTTTCTGGCTGCACTAGTTTAGTATCCATACCAACTTGGGCAGTGAAGAATACAGCAACATTCACCACTGCGTTTACTAACTGTGTTAACCTTGGATCATTTCCTGTGACAGGTATTAACGCAAGCATTGGTATAGCCAACTGTAAACTTAGTGCCACTTCATTAAATTCAATTTATACTAATTTGTCTGCCACTGGTACTGGTAAAACTATTACAGTAACTGGTTGTTATGGAGCAGCGACTGACACGCCCTCAATTGCCACGGCAAAGGGCTGGACTGTAACGGGATAAATACACTATGGAAGATACAAATGGATTTTATCGCGTAGATGGTTATGGAGAATTTCAATATGCTCCGAACTTTGTCTATGGCCCAGAATATACTTTACATATAGCAGACAAGGATACTTACACTTTCCCCATTGAGGGATGGAGCTGGTATTCTGATGAAGCAACAGCAAGAGCAATTTTAAATGTCAGTCTTTAAATCAAAAACAATTAACTTCTCATTAATCCTGGCGATTCTTTCAATCGTTCAGGGTTATGTAGTTCAGTTTCCCTTAAGTGCGATACAACAGTCTTCTATTGGACTTGTATTAGCATTGGCAATTGTAATATTGCGTGCTATGACAAATCAACCCCTAGAGGATAAGTAATGGAATATCAGAATTTAATAAATATCGTGGCCACAGTGGCTATCGCAAGTGGTGGATGGTTCGCAAGGCAAGTATGGTCCTCGGTGAAAGAACTTCAAGCTGACCTCGCTAAGTTACGCGAAGAACTTCCCAAGACTTATGTTGCCCGTGATGATTACAAAGGTGATATCAAAGAGATAAAAGATTTACTAATGAAGCTTATGGAAAAGCTCGGTGATAAAGAAGATAGGAAATAAAATGGATAAACTTATAGAAGCAATGAAAGTGGCTTTCGCCACTCACTTTCAATATTATGTAAAGTCACACGGATTTCATCTGAACTTAGTTGGCAGTGATTTCTCTGAATTTCATCAGTTGTTTGAGACAATTTATGATGAAGCTCAAGATAATATTGATTCTTTTGCCGAGCAAATTCGCGCAATAGATTCATTGGTACCAATGGCCATTCCCCGCATTGTTGAACTTGGTAAAATCAAAGATCAATTGGCAACTCAAGATGCCATGAAGATGACTAAAGAACTGCTGGCAGATACCGAGTTACTAAATAAATTATTGGCCGATGTTTATGATCTAGCCGGAGCTGAAAGATGTTATGGTCTACAAAATTATCTTGCTGATCGTATTGATTTCAATGCTAAGATGATTTGGCAATTGCGTTCAACAACAAAATAATATTTTGCGTGGACAGTGATAAATAGATAGTGAATAGGGAGCAGTTCGCCAACTGTAAATTCTTGTAAGGTATCCTCTCTAAATGCTTTCTCTATCTAACCTTATTTCTCTATTCACTTCAAATAATTAAAAGCCCCTTAAATGGGGCTTTTTCACGGCTGGAGCATACTAGTATGTCTAATGGTATTTAAATGAGTTTTAATTTAAATGACGCTTTTATGGTAAAAAAACTGCGGCCTATCTATCAGGAACGCAGTTTTTTTTGTCTGTTTTAAGACTTTTACGATTTGTAATGATCGTTTCTACTGAAGTAATATGAATTGACTCTTTTGTTCTCAATGTCTAGCTTTGTGGTAAATTGCTTTCGCAGTCCCTTGATTTCAAGTGACGATAAGTTTGAGATATAATCGCGCCAAGTGGCCTTGCTCTCACCAGTTATCTTAACAAACTGAGTGTCTGATAATTCAGCAGTGGCTTCAAACAAATCATTGCGTGCTGTCACGGCAGAGATATGATAAGCAGCGGAAATTAGTTTAGTTGTTTGATTCATACTTCTCTTTTAACTTTATCTGACATTTCATCATCAACTGATCCAAATTGAATTCACTTAAATTTGGACGATTATGAAGAATGACTTTATTAATTTTTTCATTAACAAAGTCCTGACCCGCCGTAAATCTTAATAGATCATCATCCATTATATCTACAATTTCATTTACAAACCAATCGGGGAAACGAAACAAACTCATAGTGACTCATCAAAAGTATAATCAACTAGATTGTCTTCACTGCGTGTTGACAGATTGTTGATATATTGAAGTACTTCAATCAGTGATTTTGCTTTTGCGAGATATGTGTTAACTTCATTGGAATCACCATGACTACTGAAAATCAAAGTATTTACTTCATCGCCAATGGCATCTTTGATTGAATCAAAATCTGCGAATTTTGACATATATTTTTTAACTGCTTTCAAGAATTGCTCGTTGTCAAGATAGTCAGAGTAAGAGTGATTTTTCATGTATTTTCCAAGTTTGTTGCTGTTTAAGAGTCTATTATAGCAGAGAACTGATTTATTGTCAATTCTCTGACATTTCATCATACGCTCCTGTAAATTAAATTGCCAATGCGGGCAACAGCAATACATTCTCATCAACATACATACCAACTTTAAAGTTGGCATCTTGTTTAATAGTAAGTTTTGGATCGTTTGCACGGAACAGAAAGGCGCCTTCTTTAGTATCAAACCAAACCAGCACACCATTTTTAGCAAGTTCTTGCGTAATCTTACGACGAGTGCTTTCGTTGCTAAAGGGCTTAAAGAACTGATCACTATAGACAAAACTTGGTGCTGTTTTGACAGTAGCAGTTGCCCATTTAATTGCGATGTGTTTGTTGCTCATATCTAAATCCTATTTGTTGCTGTTTAAGAGTCTATTATAGCGTATAACCTATTTAATGTCAAGCTTTTTGATGTGTGAACCATGAACTCTGACGCTTATTTGTCCATTGTAGTATTCTGATGATTCTAACACTTTTCTGCTGAATTGCTCCCTGGCTTCAATGTATGAACATTCGCTTTTGCTCATACAGAAATAAAGGATTTCACGGGAGAAACAATCTGTTCCAAGTCGGGCAACATCGGCACTTAGTTCAACTGAGGACCCATAATAAGTTACCCAATCCGAATCCACTGATGATTTTATTTTTTTCTTTTTCTTGATTCCATTCTTTTGGGTCACGGTTTTGTAAGTTGTCTTTGCGAATTTTGACAGTTTCTTACCAATGTACTTTCTGTTATTTGTTAAATTCACTATCAAATAGACAAAACCAGTACAATCAGGCAGTTCTGTGACGAATGTGTTTTTGTATGTCCAATTCATTGCGATAAGTGTAAAAAGGTTTGGTAAGCATTGTAAAGCTCTTTAAGGCGCGGATCAGCTTCGCGTTGTTGTTTTTCGGTCACACTTTTTGATAATATCTTCTCCATATCCAAAAAGTCATCAAGCTTCATTGTTATTTTAATTGCCGCGCAGTTTTCGGTCAAGTTAATCATATCATCAATGCGTTTGTCATAGAACAATGGTTCCATTTGATGTAAGTTTGCGTGGCTTGTGGCAATTCGGATAACAGTGGGCGAGATTGTCACATTATCATAAAGATCGTGGAGTATTTGATTCATATATCTATTTATCTATTGACAATAAATCAAAAAGGATTTATAATGATAAATAGAAATGTAGAAGAACTAAGAGGCTTTTACATTTTGACTCCTATGTTATAGAATCCCGTTATGTGGTAATAGCGGGATTCACCTCATACCACGAGGCACAGGGAGCAATTCATTAACATAGGAACAATTCAATGATAACGATAGATCAACGAGGCTGCGGTCTCGGCAAAACTACCCAGCGTATTTACAAACGAATCCAATTTAATATTCAAAATAATATTAATACTTTAATTGTCGTCCCCGGATTGAAGTTACAAGAACAATATGGCAATGATATTGATGTCCCCATGGATATTATCAATAGTAAAATATATAACAAGTATAATTATAAATTTAAATCCACAGTCAAAGCTTTAATTGACAGTATGAGGAATAATGAGAACATTATAATTATTACGCATAAGACATTTACGCTATTACCCAAAGATAATGGTTATAAAAATAACTATGATTTGATTATTGATGAGGCACTTGAAGAAGTTGTAAAGCTTTCTAAAATCACTTATAAGAAATCCACGTGGGATAATAATTTACAGCTTGAAAAGCTTTTTACATTTGAAGATTCAGTGTCCCAATCTATTATTGAACTTACTGATAGTGATAGTGATTGGACCCGTATTAATGTAATATTAGATCCAGGACAATCAATATTAAATGATAGTGAAAGCTTTCTCAATCTAGTTGATAATAATTATATGACATATGTCACAGGACATGGTTGGAAAGTATTATCTCAAATGAAAGAGGGCGAGGCGCGCATTATTAATGTTCTTGATCCTCATTTAGTTGTTGGCTGGCACGATGTATTAATAGCAGCGGCTGCGTTCAAGTATACTAAAATGTATTACTGGCTTAAAACATATAATATCAAGAGTGTAATTCTCACTGATTTCCAAGAACATATGGGCAATATCAGAATCCATACTGATAAAACTATCGGTACAAAAACTATTAACCAAACTATCATATACAGCAATTCTTTGATAAAGAAATATCCAGAGATTGTCACGAATTATCATACATACATTAATCAGCACAGAACTGGTAGAATCATCACAGTTCGTAATAATCATCAAGACAAATCATTACCAGATGAAGAAGTACTAACTCATAATGTCCACGGACTAAATGATTATCAAGACATTACCAATGTAAATCTAGAATCTGCCCTTAATATGGATCCACATATTGAAAGTTTTTATAAACAGGTTTGGTTAATGAATATGGACAAATACGAACAGCAACGAATGATTTTACATTTTCATTCTAGTTATCTGTTTTATCAAGTGATTATGCGCACCGGACTTCGTTCAATGAATTATGCGAATGAAGTCATCAATGTATTCATTCCCGATTTTTCTATCGCATCCTCAGTCCTGGATTATTTTGATGGTGATTCCATTGAAATTTTAGAAATGAATTTACTTAATGGAGTAAAACAACAACCCAAAAGTACTGGCAGACCAATTGGAACTACTAAAGATAATAAAATGACCAAAGCAGAAAAACAAAAGAAATACCGAGATAACAAGAAAAATAACCCATAAAAATTTATATATAAAAAACCGTTACTTTTAATGCTATAGATATATATAAGGGTTATTAGTAACGGAATTGCTTTCCTTTCATTCAATTAATCGATTAGGATCGGCCAATGTTGTAAAAATACAACAGACATCAAGTAAATTACCTGTTATAATTAACATATCAACAACTGAAAGATAATATGGCAAACCCACATAATAGTCCCCGGCTTAAAGCTTATCATCCCTATATCAATGATATTAAATTGATACAGAGATATAACGCAATTAAAGCCCATACCGCAGTAAAGTTAGAAGTAACAGAATATAATGGAGTCCTACGAATTAATAAAAATATATTTGTAGCCAAACACTCAACTAAATTTAGAATGCTTAGTCATTTGGATTGGGCTTGGTATGAACCTAAATCATTCGCCCACGCAATTGAAACAAACACAGTGGATAGTTATTACGAAATAATGCTTAATGATGTTCATAGCGATCCTAATGTTTGGAAGATAACTGATTTTGAAATGGAATTAAAGAGCTTTTACGCTGCTAGAGTGAATAGAGCCAGTCTTATATAATTTAATTTCACCGCTTGTCTTGTGTATAAATAATACATACAAGACGAGCAAAATGTCAAAACTTAATTATAACAGACCTCAATTTAGAAAGAATCTAGACTTCACTGATTACACAGAAGCCAAGCCTTTACCCACACAGCACATGGATCACACACTATGTGCCGTTGCCACTGCTGCTCCACATTATGGCAAACTCATGTGCGTTACATGTAATAAGTTTGTCAAGTGGCTCACAGTTGATAACTTCAAACAATATCCCACAGCAGAACAAAGATAAATACCGCTATGACACAAACAACTAAAACTCGCGTTCATTGCTACAACGAACATAATGTGAAAATCATTAAACTTCAACGAGCAGAACCTCTACAACAACTGCCAAATCACACGCCCTGGCAAACGGGCACGGGCCCACATTCACCCGCGGCAAGAGCCAATATTAAAGCTGCTCTCAGAAACACATTAAAAGGTGTGCCTAAGACAGAAGAACAAAAAAGAAAAATGAGTTTAGCCAAGTTGGGCAAGCCAAAGACAGCACAACATAAAGCAAATATGAGTGCCGCGCATAGAAAGAGATTGGACAAAATCAAAGATGAAAAAGCAAATAAAGTCCGAGGAACAGAAGTTAAAGGATAAGTCCTATGTAAAATTAATGTCCCGCAGAAACAAAGATTGGGGTATAATGGAAAACGGTTTACTTCACATTGAAAAAATAATAACACGCATGGATCAAACAGAACTTAAACTAATTGCTGAGACAGAACCAGTAGATTTACCCATTCCAAAGATGAGTAAAATTTATGCCTACAGAATGAAAGAATGGAAACATTTGGGCTATCGCTGTATGGAATGTGATAAAACATTCGCATCAGAGACAGTAATTCAGCAACATAAAAATACATGTGAACGCATAAATAAAAGACAAACGGATGATGATGAAGATTACCTTCAATTTGTAACAAAGAGGAAAGAATAATGAGCGGCAAAGGCAGCAAGCAACGACCCACGAACAAAGAGACCTTTGATGAGTCCTATGATCGTATATTTAAAAAAGAAAAACCAATGATAACAAAACAACTTAACAGCTATAGATTAGTAAAAGCAACAGATGATACAGTATGGGTATCAATTCAACCACTGATGACAGACATCAATAAAGCATTGGTATTGTTAATGGACATTCCACTGGCAGACCTCAAAGATGAAGATTTACAACATCTTGACTTTAAGATCATTGGTATGAAAGCAATACATTCTTTCTTGGGCGCCTTGCTCACTGAACAACAATTGATTGAACTAAGAGGTGAACATAATGTCCACTAAAAGTATCATTGACAGACCCGATACATCAAACATCAAAGCCTTCGACAGAATGGTAACGGAATTATCTCCGTATATGAATGAACTTGAGATAGATCAATGTATTGAGTTTATGTTTACTGTACAAGGCTCTAAGTGGGATATCAACCCTTCTATTGAAGACTCAAAGACTCAACTACAACTTATTCTTGGTAAAGAACGCTATCAAGAAATTGTAATGAGCTGGACAATGAAAAATCAAAAACTACTCACAAGCTTTGGTACACGCAAGTATCAACATAAAGTAGATAAGACAATTTGGGATGGATTAGATCCTGAAGATAAAGCAGAAGACTACGAACAGATTTTTGTATAAGGAAACATTATGACTATACTTGACACATTGCGCAATTGGTTTAAACCAAAACAATCTCCCATTGAGATAGCATTGCTGTATAAAGAATGCGGTTTGGAACTTGGTCCAGAGTCCATTAAGAAGATAGTCAAGCCAAGAAAACCCAAAGTAAAAGAAATCAAGTTTACTTTAAAATAAAAGATAAATAGATATATGACGCAAGAATTGAAAACTAATCAGCCCGAAATCAAAAAGCGCGGCGGAAAAAGAGTTGGCTCAGGAAGAAAACTCGGATCCACAAGCAAGATACAAGGTGGTGAATTCCTTGAAGAATACAAAAAAGTTCACGGACATAGTTTAAAAGAAGACTTGGCACGCGATATGCTTGACGCAAGAAGTCGCGGTGATTACGAAATGTTGTTTAAGTATCAAACAGCCTTTGCCAAATATTACTTTACCGATGTAGCAGCCCAAGATATTACATCAGGCGGCGCAGCGTTGGGCGTTCAAATCGTATTCACTAAGACCGAGCTTGACGACTGGAAGTAAATGCGTAAAGTCCCTATTACGCTTTATGGCGAACAGTCAACGATATTTAATGATTGGATGAACACTGATAAACATTCAATTGATATTGTTCCCGTTGGCTCTGGTAAAACATTCCTGGCAGCATTATTCCTTCCCATAGCCGCACAAGATGCTAAGTTTCACAAGGGCAAGGATATCCTTTACATAGCACCAACTCGTGAAATGATAAAGACTCTAATATGGCCCGACCTTACTAAAAGCTGTAAAGAACTATTTGGCATTAAAGAATCCAAGATCAACAACGGTGATCTAACAATAGAGTTTCCCAATGGAACCTTTATCCGTTGTAAGTCAGCAGAACAAAGAGAAAATCTTCGTGGTATGAACGCTGGTCTAGCCATCATGGACGAAGCCTCGCTATATGCTCAAGAATCATTACAAGAGATTACCAATCGTTTAAGACCAAAGGTGGGCAGTCCAGATACAATGGGACGAATGATTATCATATCAACACCACACGGTGCGGGCCCTCTTTATGATTTGTTCAACGCTGCCAAGGTTAATCCAGAAAAGTATATTGTAAGACATTATGATTACGAACAAATGCGAGCAGGCAACAAAGAGTTTATTAACGAACAGAAGAAGATTCTATCGCCAATGAAATTCGCCCAGGATTATCTGTGTAGCTTTGAATCAGTCACGGATATGTTCTTCTACACATTTCAACCACAGTTTCATACCGCTGAGATTAATGATGTTGGAGCAGGCGATCTTTATTCATTCCACGACTTTAACAAACGAGTAGCAACGGCGGTAGTGGCCCGCGTTATCAAGCCATATACCAAAGAAGGTCGTATTGAAGTCCTTAAGGCATATAGCATAGATGATTGCGGCACTGAACAAATGGCCCAAGCTATCAGAGCAGATTTCCCCAAGCGTAGAATCTACTCTATTATAGATATGTCAGGCTCACAGTTGAATAGAGATACCACATCAGCGTTTGGCGTCACTGATAAAACCCTATTAGAAAAGTATGGCTTTCAGATTATTAATATGAACAAAGCCAATCCACTTATCACTGACACTGATAACATTTGTAATGCGTTTATCAACAGTGGTAGAATGATGATTGATGGACGACAAACAAAGTTGATAGATGCTATGAAGTCCTATCACTTTGAAGATGGATCACGCAAGAAGTTAGTCAAGTATTCAGATAAGTTTGCTTTCATTGACGGTCTTGGTGACTGTATGCGATATGGGATATCATTGCTATTTCCCATTACACATGATAGCATTGGAATACCTGAATACATTGGTATGGATCAAAGATTCAATGTAATGCCCGGTGCTGAACATTTACCCGACTCACCCTTATTCTCTGGTGGCCCAACATGGGAACAGATTATGTCCGGTG
>Ga0196889_1000052_pt1 | contig 36355 bp, 44 predicted proteins | sample VirMetDEL_Nov_12_FD_166415 | JGI IMG/M metagenome (GOLD analysis project Ga0196889, IMG submission 166415) | Aqueous microbial communities from the Delaware River and Bay under freshwater to marine salinity gradient to study organic matter... | ecosystem: Environmental > Aquatic > Marine >...
CAATAACTGAAGATCCAGTTATGCAAGAGATCATCGATGAAGAGGTTGAAACTGTTACAGAACAAGTTGAACAAGCTGTACAGGAAAACAAACAAACAGGTAGAGCTTTACCTGAGAACGTTGAGAAGTTGGTTTCTTTTATGGAAGAAACTGGCGGAACAGTTGAGGACTATGTTAGATTAAATGCTGACTACTCAACAGTCAATGACGCTACTTTACTTAAAGAGTATTACAAAAAAACTAAACCTTATTTAGAAGGTGAAGATATAGATTTAATCTTAGAAGACTTTTCGTATGACGAAGAGTTAGACGAAGAAAGAGAAATACGTAAGAAAAAAATTGCGTATAAAGAAGAAGTTGCAAAAGCTAGAAACTTTCTAGAGGAAACAAAGAGTAAGTACTACGACGAAATCAAGTTGAGACCCGGCGTAACTCAAGACCAACAGAAAGCTACTGACTTTTTCAACCGTTACAATGAAGATCAAAAAGCTGCAAAACAACAGCATGACCAATTTGTGCAAAGTACTAAAAACTTATTAAACGATGATTTCAAAGGTTTTGATTTCAATGTTGGTGAGAAAAAATTTAGATACGGAGTCAAAAACGTCAGCGAGGTTGCCGAAGCACAATCTGACATTTCTAATTTTATAGGGAAGTTCCTAGATAAAAAAGGAAATATTGCAGATGCTAGAGGTTATCACAAAGCTATGTATGCAGCGCGAAATGCTGACACTATAGCTCAACACTTTTACGAACAGGGTAAAGCCGACGCGGTTAAAGATGTTGTAGCTAAATCAAAAAACATAAGCACAGAACCTAGAAAAAATTCTAGTGGAAATGTATTTGTTAACGGGTTAAAGGTAAAAGCAATTAGCGGTTTTGATTCTTCGAAATTAAAAGTAAGAACAAAAAAATTTAACTAAAAACAATTAATTATTATGGCATTAGATCCATTATTTGGTAGTATCGTACCATCACAAAAACAACAAGCATTAGCTACAAACTTTTTATCATTCAACGGAGGAGCAAATCCTGGAGATAGCGACACTTTCGCTCAACAGTATTTACCAGAAATCTACGAACAAGAAATCGAGCGTTACGGAAACAGAACGTTATCTGGATTCTTGCGTATGGTAGGAGCAGAGATGCCAATGTCTTCTGATCAAGTAATCTGGTCAGAACAAAATAGATTGCACATCTCTTACACAGATGTAACAAATGACCAAGTAAATACTTTAACTATTCCAGTTTCTGCTACTGTAAGAAACGTAATTTCAGTTGGATCAACTATCGTTGCTATCGACAAATTAGGAGCAGAATTAAAGTGTGTTGTAACCGCTTCTAACCTTTCTACAGGTGTATTAACAGTTGCTCCTTATACTGCTACAACAACTGCTACTTTAGCTGTTGAAGATATCAAGATTTTCGTATACGGTTCAGAATATGGAAAAGGATCAAGCACTCCTAACTACTCTGCTTCACAGACAGATGGTTATGTAAGCGTAGAACCTGATTTCACACAATTCTCTAACTCTCCAATCATTATTAGAAACAAATACGTAGTATCTGGATCTGATATGGCTCAAATCGGGTGGGTAGAAGTTGCAACTGAAGACGGAACTTCTGGATACTTATGGTATTTAAAAGCTGAATCTGAAACAAGATTACGTTTTGAAGACTATTTAGAAATGTCTGTAGTAGAAGGAGAAAAAGCTTCTGCTGCTGGTGCTGGATCTGCTGCTGCAGCTGGATACAAAGGTACTGAAGGTTTATTTGCTGCTATCAAGTCTAGAGGAAATGAAGAAGCTGGATTCAACGCTGCTGCTGATGCATTAGGAGAATTTGACGCTATCTTGAAAAACTTAGATACTCAAGGAGCTATTGAAGAGAACATGTTATTCTTAAACAGACAAACTTCTTTAGGATTTGACGATATGTTAGCTGGATTAAACGGTGGAAACGCTGGAGCTGGTTCTGCATATGGTATCTTTGAGAACTCTGAAGATATGGCATTGAACTTAGGATTCTCTGGATTCCGTCGAGGTTCTTATGACTTCTACAAGACTGACTGGAAATACTTAAACGATGCTTCTACAAGAGGTGGTGTAACTGAAGCTGCTGCTGTAGCTGCTCCTGTTGCTGCTATCGACGGTGTATTAGTACCTGCTGGAACTTCTACTGTTTATGACCAAGTATTAGGAACAAACATTAGACGTCCATTCCTACACGTACGTTATAGAGCTTCTCAAGCTGATGACAGAAGAATGAAGCAATGGTTAACTGGTTCTGCTGGTGGAGCAATGACTTCTGACTTAGATGCTATGGAAGTAAACTTCTTATCTGAAAGATGTTTATGTGTACAAGGTGCTAACAACTTCGTATTGTTTACTAAGTAGTAGTACTATATTATTGTAATTCTTACCCTCGTTATATAAACGGGGGTAATTATTACTCTTATTAAATCATTAAACTATTAAATTATATTATATCATGAAAACAAAAGTAAAAGCAAATGAAAAGTGGGAAATCAAAGATAGAACTTACTTTACCACAGGATCATATCAACCATTAACGTTAAGAATACCAGCTAGGCACAGTTTAAAATCGCCTATGCTTTATTATGACGAAGAAACAAATGAACAAAGAGAATTAAGATACGCTACTAATATGTCATCACCATTTAAAGATGAACAAAAAGGAGAAGTAACTTTAGGCCATATCTTATTTAGAGACGGATCTTTGTTTGTACCAAAAAGAAATCAACAATTACAAAAACTTTTATCACTGTATCACCCTTTAAAAGGAATTAGATACACTGAATTTGACGCTGTTGAAGAAGCTGAAGATGAGTTAGATGTTATGGAGATGCAAATTGAAGCCTTAAATGCTGCTATGTCACTGGATGTTGACCAGTCAGAAGCAATACTAAGGGTTGAACTAGGCTCTAGAGTTAGTAACATGTCATCTAAGGAGCTTAAAAGAGATTTACTACTATTTGCAAGACAGAACCCTGCTTTGTTCTTAGAACTCGCTAAAGACGAAAACGTACAATTAAGAAACTTTGCTATCAAAGCTGTAGAAGCTAAGATTATTAAGTTATCACAAGATCAAAGATCGTTTTCTTGGGCAAGTAATGGTAAGAAGCTAATGACAGTTCCTTTCGATGAAAATCCTTACTCAGCTATGGCAGCGTACTTCAAAACAGATGAAGGTGTAGAAGTCTTCAAATCTGTGGAGAAAAAACTTAAATAGCATGTAATACTAATATAATGGGGGATCACTTCGGTGGTCTCCTTTGTATTATAACAAATATAAAAAATAATGGCAATAAACGTAGACACAGTATACAAAACAGTTCTGTTAATACTTAACAAAGAACAGAGGGGTTATATGACACCTGATGAATTTAATAGGGTATCTACTCAAGTACAGTTAGATGTTTTTGAGCAATACTTCGATGATTTAAACCAGCAACTACGAGTGCCACAATCAGATTACGATTACTCAGACAGACAAATGAGTATCGACGAAAAAATGTCACCGTTCAAAACTTCAGGAACTTGCGTATATAGCGGGAGTAAATTTAATTTTCCTGTAATTGAAGCTGAAGGCGGTACAGTTATATATAATGGCTCAGAACCTGCTGGTTCTCAAGTAGCTTTTCATAGCTTAGGTACAGTGCTATACACGCCTTTAACAGGTTTCCCAACAGAAATACAAAGATTAGCTCGTAACGAATTCTACAACATACAGCAATCTCCTTTAACAGCGTCGACAAAAGACTTTCCAACATACCTATACGAGGGTGGTAAACTAACAGTTAGCCCTTCTTCTATACAATCAAACGTAAGTATAAGTTTTCTTAGAAAGCCTAAAAATGTAATTTGGGGTTACAACCTAGGTAACTTAGGTCAATATGTTTATTCGTCTGCAAATTCTCAAAACTTTGAGTTGAACACCGGTGAGCAAGTTAATGTTATAACTAGAATTTTATTTTACTCTGGAGTTATTATTAGAGACCCACAAGTTATACAAGTTGCTGCTTCTGAAATACAACAAAACGAAAACAATAAAAAAAGCTAATAAATGTCATTAATAACTGAAAACAATAGACAATACTATGAAGGTGCTCAAGGTTTTAGAGGAGATGGATCAACATTATCGTTTACAACAACTTTTAATACTGATCTAAAGTGGTATGCTGCTTCAAGTTCTGAAATTGACTACGCTAAAAATAACTTTAAATTATATAGTAGCTCTAATGGTCTTCCAGGAAGCTGGAGTGAAGTTACTACAGGTTATACTGTTTCTGGAAATACTATAACATATACAGATGCTCCAGTCGACAACCTTTATATAGTAGCTCAACTAAAGAGACTGGATGGAGGTAATTATGGAAACACATACGCTGAAAAAGCTGTTGGTGAAACTGTTGAAAAGAATTATGGCTCATACGCTTACACAAAGCTAAATGATATTATAAATAACTTTATAGTTGCTTACGTTGGTGCTGGTAAATTAATTCCAAGCGCTAAACGTACAGATATAATATTTCACGCTAAAAGAGCAATGCAAGAGTTTAGTTACGATACCTTGAGAAGCGTAAATTCTCAAGAACTCACAATACCTCATAGTTTAAGTTTAGCTATACCACAAGACTACGTCAACTACGTAAGTATGCACTGGGTTGATGATCAAGGAGTTAAGCATATTATGATGCCAACTTCTATGACAACTAATCCTGGTACTATGCCATTACAGTCAAACAACGGTCAACCTATTCAAGATAATTTTGGTGACAACTTAGGCGGAACTTCTATAACAGAAGAAAGATGGAGCCAGAACTCATTGAAAATTAGAATAAATGATGGTGATTTTAACTGGGATTTGTTATACGGAGAAAATTCTTATGGAGTAGGTCGAATTTATGGCTTAGATCCTCAACATGCGAACGTAAATGGTTACTTTACTATAAATGACAGAGAGGGTAAATTCTCTTTTTCTTCTGACTTAGTAGACAGAGTAATAATATTAGAGTATATATCTGACGGACTTTCTACAGGAATGGACACTAGAGTGCCAAAACTAGCTGAAGAAGCAATGTATGCTTATATAAGTCACGCTATTATAGCTTCTAGAATAAACCAACCTGAATACGTTGTAAATAGATTAAAAAGAGAAAAAAGCGCTAAGCTTAGAAATGCTAAATTAAGACTATCTAACATTAAACTTAACGAGTTTGTTCAAGTAATGAGAGGTAAGTCTAAATGGTTAAAACACTAAATTAAATGGCAGAAGTTAAAAACGCGTTTATAAAATCTAAAATGAATAAAGATCTTGATGACAGATTAATGCCGTCGGGAGAATACAGAGAAGCTATAAACGCACAAGTAAGTAAATCAGAAGGCGCTGATGTTGGTTCCTTAGAAAATGTTTTAGGTAACGCTTTAATTGCAAATTTTACACAAGTGTTAGCTACCGCTGTGGTTGCCGATATATATGCTAGTATTGGTATAAGTGTTGATACTGTTTCAGAAACAATATTAGTTGGATATAAAGTTATTACAAATAACTATGCTAATGTTATAACCGTTGTTAGTGTTAATAATTACCCTGGCGATCCTAAAACATATATAACATTTAGCGAAGCTGTTGATTTCAGTGTAGGACAAACAATAAGTTTCGCTCATAACTCTTCTTCTATAGGTTATTTAGTGGACGAATCAAAGAGCGATATATATATGTTTATAACTGACAACGATGGAAGTTCATACATGCCGTCTGGAGTTGGTTCTAATCATTCTATATATAAATACAATACACTTTCTTCAACTAAAACAAAATTAGCTGAAGGTGCTTTTCTTAACTTTTCAAAGCTAAATCCTATATACGGAGTAAATATACTAGAAAACTTATTGTTTTGGACTGATAATAGAAATCAACCTAGAAAAATAAATGTTATAGACGGTGCTACTTTAGGATATTACACTACAGAAGATCAAATTTCTGTAGCTAAATATAATCCATATCAAGTGATAGAGCTTTTTGAAGAAAGTGATTTATCACCTGGAGATTACGAAACAACTATGAAAGACGTTGTTAGTAAATTTTTACCTAACGGTGGTTCTTGTGTTACAACCGCTGCCGCCTCCGGTGGTACTGTTGTTATACCTATAGGTCAAATTCAAATACAATTCTATCCTTCAGTTCCTACATTAGGAATGGCAGTTAAACGAGTTGATAGTTCTGGTAATATAGTTCCAGTTCAGTATCAGGGCGTAGATATATTTCCAACCGTAGTTAGCTACAACGAAGCTGCCGGCACCATGGATTTAAGTCAAGTCGCTGACATACCTCAAGACACAGAGTTGATATTTAATGAAAATCCTTATTATATAAATGGATACAATGGTGATCCTAGATTTTTAGAAGATAAATTTGTTAGATTTAGTTATAGATTTAAGTTTGATGATGGTGAATATTCTTTAATAGCTCCATTTACTCAGCCTTGTTTTATACCTAAGCAAGATGGTTACTTTTTAAACGAAACAGAAAAGCTAGGGGATATGCAACAAGCATATTCATCTACTATACTTGACTTTATGGAAAATAAAGTTAATAAAATAGACTTAAGAATACCTTTACCGTCTAACGCTAGTGATTTAAGAAATGACTTTCATATAACAGACATTGACATACTTTACAAAGAATCAGACGGACTAGCTATTCAAGTTGTTGAAACAATACAAACGGAAACACCAATCTTTAGCTCTATAACTGGCGACGTGTATGAGTATTCTTATCAATCTCAAAAACCATACAAAACCTTACCATCTAAAGAAACAACAAGAGTATACGATAAAGTACCAGTTAAAGCTTTTGGTCAAGAAGTTATAAGTAATAGAATTGTATACGCTAACTATCAAGACAAACATACTCCGCCAGCGTTTCTTAACTACAACGTTACCGCGACTCAAAAGTCAGATTTTTCAGTAGCTGCTGAAGGAGCTGTAGGTGGTTCAGTATCTGATACTACCAGCAAGATAGAATACCCTAACAGTACTTTAAAGACAAATAGAACATATCAAGCTAGTATAGTTTTATCTGATAGATTTGGAAGATCTTCTACAGCTATACTATCGAACGCCACTGGTTCTATATCTATAGGTATACCTGGTTCTCAAACTACTTTTTATGGATCTTCTTTGTACTCACCGTATAATGATGAAAGCATTGATCCTATCGACTGGGTTGGAAATTCCTTGAAGATTATATTTAATTCTACTGTTGGTGGAAATAAGAATCCAGCAACTAATGCTCCTGGTATATATAACGGAGACATTGCTAGTGAAGATTATAATCCTTTAGGATGGTATTCTTACAAAGTTGTTATTAAGCAAACAGAGCAAGAGTATTATAACGTGTTTTCAGCTGGTTCTATAAAAGGTTTACCTTACGACAATATTTCGGATGACGGTGTTACTATCATTGATAAAAACACTTCATTTATATCTTTACTAAACGATAACATAAACAAAATACCTAGAGACTTATCAGAGGTTGGTCCACAGGACAAGTCTTTTAGAAGCTCTGTAGAACTTTATGGTAGAGTACAAAACACCTTACCAAGTACAGACGTTAATACTAACTTATCTAGTGATCAATTTTATCCTGGTAGAAAGTCTTTTACAGTTTCTTCTATAGAGACGCTATATGACATGTTTGATGTCGATTCTTTTGAAGGAACAGGTACAACACCTATACCTATAACAGAGTCAACTAACGCTTATTCTAGTTTCTATAAGTCAGATTCAAACCCATTAATAGCTAGAATAACTACAACTCAATCTACTGAAACACAGTTTGGTGTTGAAAATTTAAAACTACAAAGTGATGATTACACACCTGTTAGCAGTTTAGTTGTCTTTGAAACAAAACCAGTTGAGTCAAGGTTGGATATATTTTGGGAAACCTCAACAACCGGGCTTGTTAGCGAATTGAACGAAGCTATACTTAATGCTGATAATGGCGCAGCGTTTTTATCAAATTTTAATACTACGCCTTTCGACGAAGGTATTGAACCAGCAGGTTCTTACATACTGTCAAGTGCGTTTACAATTTCTGATTCACTAGGTACTCCAATACCTCCAGCTGAATTTGACACCGACATAACGATGACTGTTACCGACACTCAGTCAACCCCTCAGTTAGTTCCTAACTATTTCACTTTAGTGAAGATTGATCCACTTTTACAGAATTACAACATAGCTGTTACACAAGCTTTTATTGAAGATGTTTATTATGGCTCTAATCAAGGTTTAAGAAATTTTGTATTTACTTTTTATGTAAACGTCAGAGGTAACGCTACAGAAGAATTTATTAAAGAAGCAAACTTAAGGAATTTATCACCCACTATAACTACAAATGGAGGAATTGCCATTGACATAGATAGAGGTAATAACATAGATAACATATACGATTTTAGCGCTATTAATGGTGCTTTTGCAGTAAATAACAAAGAGTTAAACGATTTGAATTGGGACATTTTATCTGGAAACGATGATGGTTACTTTTCTTTAGCTAACAGCAATACTAGCACGTGCACACTGTATAACGACTTTCCTTCAACTATACCAGCAGCTAGTTATCCTTTAGTTATAAGAGTTTCTGATGGAGGTGGGCTTTCAGATACTATAGATTTTAACATTAACTTTTCAGCTAACGTAACTTCGGTTATAGAATACATAGCAACAATAACGGTAGACGCTTCTGATCGAGTAGAGTACTACTTCACTATAATAGAAGTTACTGACTGGGAAGACACGAGTAAAAATGGTTGGTATGTTTATAATAATGCTTGGAGTTCTCTAGCGGGTACTACGAAGCAAATAAACTGGACAGATTCTAATAAAAACAGCGTAGGCTGTGTAGGTGATTGGTATTTTAATTCTAGCTCTACGTCAGTAATAGATCACTGGAAAGACTGTGTTATAGGTCCTTCTGATCCACCTCTTTACGAAGGAACAACAATAGATACAACTGGAGTTAATTTTACTATAATATAATGTATTTAAGCGGAGAGAACATAATAGAATACCTAACAGAAATAAAAAAACTTAATTGGAGTGGCTTTAAGCTATACTTAGTTGGAGGTTGTCTAGAAGAATGGGAGACTAGAGATATAGATATATGTATTGTTGGTAAGATAAACGAGGAGTTGTTATTCAGTAATTGTCAAGCGGCTAGAAAGCTGGGGCCATTTGATTTATATTACATAGGCGAAGAAAAACCCTACAGTGGAGCGGATCTAACTAAACCAATCAACATTAGAGCTGCTAAATCTTATGATAGATGGGACAAAAACGCGCGTCCTTGGCCTGGGAAGTGGATAGGTAAACTATATTGGCGCGATTTAAAGTTTCCATACGAGAAGCATAAAAATAGAGTTCACACATACGTGCCTAGACTGATACACGACGGGTGTAATAAAAAAATAAAATAAGTGATAATTATATGGGAGCAGTTATAGAAGTAAAATATTTCAATAGTTTTGTGCTTAAAAAAGTTAATAGTACAGAAAATAACGAAGTGCCCGCTTGGAACGGATCTCTAGGTATTCCTAGTAGCGAAGGCGGTTATCCAGTTATAAGCCCTGAAAACGAAGGTAGTTCTAATTGGGCTATTGAAGAAGCAAGAATAAGAGGTGGATATAATAATACTAACGTTGATTATGGAGTTAGAGCTTATTTAGTAGAAGAAGAACCAGAGGCATCTATAAGAAGCAATTCTCTTATATACTCAGGTATATTTAACAGTAGAACAGGTATAAACAATACTAATGTTTTTTCTGTTGCGGAAGAGATAACTAAGTCTGCTGATCCAGCTAATGGAAGTATACAGAAACTATATGCCGAAGATACAAACTTAATTATATTTCAAGAGTCAAAAGTATCAAGAGCGCTTATAGACAAAGACGCTATATATACCGCCGAAGGAGGTGGCAGCGTAACCAATGTAAACACGACAATAGGCACAATACAACCTTACGCTGGTAACTACGGTATAAGTAGAGACCCAGGAAGTTTTGCTGTTTATGGTTATAGAAAGTACTTTACAGATAAAGATAGAAACACTGTTTTAAGACTATCTATGGATGGTTTAACAGAAATATCGTCTTATGGTATGAACGATTTTTTTAGAGATCAATTTAACGATATAGATTCTTCTTCTTTCCAAGGAGTTCTTTGTGGAGGTTGGGACATACACAATAAGCAGTATGTATTAACTTCTAAAACAAACATAAATAACCCAGTACAAGAATATAAAACACTTTCTTTCGATGAAAGCGTTAGAGGTTGGACAAGTTTTTTTACTTATAAGCCTGACCACATATTAAGCTTAAAGAATAATTTTTACACTTTGAAAGATGGTAATCTTTGGTTGCATTACAGCGAAAACGTAGATAGAGGTAGTTTTTATGGTGCAACTTCTCCATCGTCTGTTACATTTGTGTTTAATCCTAGAGTTAGTTCTTCTAAGGTTTTTAAAACCATAAGTTACGAAGGTAGTAATGGATGGCAGGTTAATTCTTTTGTTTCGGATGCCACTGGTTATGACGCTTTGTCACCAAACTTCTTTAGTGATTCTACTGCTTTAATATATAGTTACGATGGTGGAGCTTATTCAGAGGGTGGTTTCACTATGAGAGCTGGTTTCGATAGAAAGGAGAATAAATACCACGCAAATCTAATTAATAATACCGACGCGAGATCCGGAGAGATTGTTTTTGGTAACAGTATGTCAGGAATAAAAGGTTTTTACGCCACTGTAAAAGTTTCAACTGACTCAACTACAAACATAGGTGGATTAAAAGAGCTTTTTGCCGTTTCATCTAACTACGTGGAATCATCTTATTAAAATATAAAAATACAAAACTATGCCATTAATGACAGCGGGCCTCATAACAGGAGGTATTCAAGCTTTAACAGGTTTGTTTGGAGCTTCAGCAGCTAAAAGGAAACAAGCAGCTGCAGCTAGACAAAAAAGAATAGCTATGAACAAGCTACAGAACCTAGAAGATAATAGACAGGCTATTATAAATCCTTATGAAAGCATGGAGGATTTATCTGGTACTGTTCAAAACCCTTACGAAAACTTAGGTGTAGCTACACAAGCTGCTGAGATGCAAGCTGAACAGGCTGATATATCTTTAGCGAATACTTTAGATACTATATCTGCCACTGGTGCAGGTGCAGGTGGAGCAACAGCTTTAGCGCAAGCTGCTTTACAATCTAAAAAAGGAATTTCAGCAAATATTGAGCAACAAGAAGCTAGAAACGAACAGCTTAAAGCTCAAGGCGAGCAGCAAAAACAACAGATAGTAATGGCTGAAAAACAAAGAATACAAAGTGCTGAAGCTAGAGGTGCTGAGTTTATGTACCGAGAACAAGAAAGTAGAGACTTAGCTAAAATGGATAGATTATCTGCTCAAATAGCAGGTTCAGAGGCTAGAGAAATGCAAGCTGGAGCAGATAGAACAAACGCTATAGCTGGTGCTGTGGGTGGAATCGCTTCAACTGTTGGAGGTATGTATCAAGCAGGCGCTTTTGGAAAAAAGTAGTAACAGCACCATCTGTTAAAACTGCAGGAGTTAAATCCGTGTCGACAACTGACAACCAATTAGCAACAACAAAACTAATAGTATAAAATTAATTATGAGTTATAGAAACCCACAACAAAACGTAGACACTCAATCTGGGCAGGCATTCGCTAATTTACAGAGAACAGTAGCAGGTGCTTTCGGAGGTATAGTTCAGAAAGAAATTGCTGACCAAAAAGAACTTGCTAAGAAACAAGCTGATCTAGCGAAGAAAAGAGAAAGAGAGCTCAAAGAGTACAACATTCAAGAAGCTAATGTTGCTTTAGGTTTAAAGAAAGTAGAGGTCGATAACCCTGCTTTAAACATTGGTGAATCTTTTGGTCCATTAGTCGACAAGTACAGTGATATAATGACTCAAATAAACTCTGGTTCAATTACTGATCCTAAAGAAGTTGCTAGACTAAGGTCCGAAGCTGCTGACATTTTAACGCTTCCTCAAAGAGTTGGTAACATGTTAGAAGGCTTAAGCATTGTGGATCAAAACATAGAAGCTACTCAAGATAGAATGGGTAAAATGGGTGGTTTAGACCCTGGTACCCCTGGAAATATGTATGAGAACATGCAAGTGTTGATGAACAAAAAGCCTGGTAAAAGAGAAACAAACATAGAGTACAAAAACGGTAAATACGTTACAAATATAGTTATAACACCTGAGGGTGGTGAACCTACTTCTTACACGGAAGATCAAATTAGAAAGTACGCTAGTGGAGAAAGCGAAGGCGTTATAATAATACCAGACGAAACAAAAGATATGGAGAATCTTGTAGATACACATATCAATATGAAGAATTCAACAACAGGTAAGATTATGCCTAGACCGGAGATATATGGCGAAAAAACTACAAGAAGATTTGAAAATAAAGATACTGGAGAAGTAACCGTAGAAACATACAGACCTTTAAGAAGAGACTTTTTAAAACTAAATGCTAATGCTGTAATAGAAGCAAACATTAAAGCTATGAGCATAAACGAGAAAATAGGATTTATGAATAATATAGTTTCTCCAGGTAATAGAATGTACGATTCAGAAAACATTTTAAATGCAGATAGCCAAAAAGCCTTAATAGAAGGATACGGTGATTATTGGTTAAAAAACTTTACAACTGGAGACCAAGTATTAAGCACACAAGTGATAAAACCTGGAAAACCTGGAAAAATAAGCAAAAAAGATATTGCTAAATCTAAAAGCTATGAAATAGCTAAAAAGGTAATTGAAACCAGTACTGACGATCTAAACTTTGGAGCTAAAGGATACGACACGGAAAGTCAATACAACAAAATAGAAACATTTGCAGGTAGAGAAGAGCTAGGTGTAAAAGTTGAAAAAGTTTTAGATGATAATGGAAAGGTGCAGAAGATAATTGTGAAATCATTAGACAACCCTAGACAAGAATATGTAATAGGAAAAGGATTTAGTGATGAAAAAGTAAAAGGTATTCTATTAAAAGCCGCTGAAGGATCATACACAACTGAGGATACCGACTATGAAGGTCTTAGCGATGAAGAAAAGTTTAAAAAATTAATGAAACAATACAACCAATAATAATAACAGATGGATAAATTAGAAGATATTGTTAAAGCAATGATCGCTGCCGGCGAATCTGAAGAAAACATTAAAATTGTTATTCAAAATTATAAAGCTGAAGGCCCAGCAAAGACAGAAGCTGTTGCAACGGAAACTGCACCTGTAACAGCGGGAGATCAAGCAGTAGATACGGATTTAGTATCGGAGGCTGGTTTATTGGCTTCGTCAAGTGATAAATTTAAAAACTTTTTATCAAAGCAAGGGGTTGAGCCTCAGGAAGATATAACAGCTGATGAGTTCGAAAGCTTTTTAGACGCTGCTGATAGTATTTCACCAGGCGCTAAACTAGACCTTAAAACAACTAAGTACAAGCAAGAGATTCAAGATGAAACAGATTTTATACTAAAAAATAGATCTGTAGACCTTCCTAAAACGGAGTTAGGTACTGTAAACTATGACGATAAGAAAGCTATTAAAGACTTTAGAAATAAAGCTTTTTTAGATTTTACCTCTAGTAATAGTGTAATACAAAAAAACATTATACCTAGAATTAAGAAAGATATAAAACCTAAAATAGATAGCTACGTAGAAGAAGCTATGAGTAAATACAACTTGAATGACCCAAGTAGTATAACTCAAGAAAACTTAGACGCTTTCAATAAAGATGTAAATGGTTTTTACAATAACTTGATGAGCACAAAGGTTTCGCAAAACACAGATTTTCAAGCCTTAACAGGTGCTTTCGAAGAATCTATGAACGAAAAAACTTCTGGATTATTTAAAGAGTTTTCAAAGGCAAAGGACATGCCTACATTGTATCAAATGGGTCAAACAGCGAAAAGAATTGGCTTTGGCGCACCTACAGTAGTTAACTCTATGGTTAAAGTAATCAATAGTGTTAGAGGTATAAACGAGAGCACTAAAGAATGGGCTAACAATGCTAGTTATAAGCAGGTTATAGATAAAGTTGTTGACTTTGAAAAAAACGAAGAAAAAGCTCAAAAATTTAATTGGAGCGATGAAACTGAAGGTTACTTTGTAGAGGACTCAACAAATATTAAGGGATCTATGAAATTTATCCCTAAGTACGCTAGAGACAGTAGAGATCTAAAAGCTTTTGCTGATAAAGGATACGCAATAGATTCAGAGCAAGAAACTTACAGACCTCCAAAATCTGTAGCTATTAGCTGGGGAGATTTTAAAAATAAGTTTAAAACTTTCGAAAAAGAACAAGACGAAAAAGCGTTAAAAGCTTTTGCTGATATACAAGAAGAACAGTTTGTACTTTCTAACTACGATAAAGGTGAGTTAGATAAGATACTCAAAGGTGAAGATATTGTAGCTAATTCTATATCTTTAGCGGCTGAACAGCTTCCTCAAATGGCTTTAGCGTTTATTACATTAGGTGCTTCCGGTGCTTTACAGATGGGTGGAGAAATATACACTCAAGGAATAGACGTAGAGGCTAGAAAAAGGTTTAACCTATCTGAAGAAGATAGAGTTACTTTAGATATGAAGAAAGAAATATTTAAAGATAAAAAGTTTATGAATTCTTTAGAGGCTAAAAGTGTTGCTGGAGGATTTACAGCTGGTCAAATGGAACGTTTTGGTGCTGGTAAAACATTAAAGCCTTTTGTTACAGGGTTAAATAAATCTTTATTAAGAAGTGGTTATAAAGAATTTTTGAAAAAAGCAACAAATAAAGTAGTTGCTAACGCTCAAAATTCTAGTATAGAAGCTATAACAGAAGCTGGTCAAGAGGTTATAACAGCAGCTGCTTCTGGAGGAGACTTAGATGCCAAGCAGTTATTTGACGCTGGTGCTACTGGATTTATATCTTCTTTTACAACTGGTATAGGAGGAAACACAGTAAATCAATCTTTTTCTGAAGTAAAAGCTTCTAGCAAAATTTTAGCAGGTAAATTAAATCCTAATAGCTCTGAAGCTGCGTTTAACTTTAAAATAAAAGAAATAGAAAATCAAGCAAAGCAAGAAACTAAGCCTAGCGTTAAAAAAGATTTACTAGAAAAAAGAGATATTATCTTAGAAGTTAGAAACGCTGGTTTATCTGTGCCTAAAGATTTTAGTAGCGATTCTAAAAGCAAAGCTATAGATCTTATAATTAAAAAGAAACAGTTAGAAAAAGAAATAGAAGGCAAAGAACCTGAGCTAGTTACAAAGCAAAAAGAAGAAATAAGAAAAATTAACGTTGAGCTGCAAAATGTAGCTAGAGATAATGTGTTTGAAAAAACAACAGAATCTGTAGAAAAACTAGCTAGTAAAATAAAAGGGGTAAACGTCAAGCCATTAGAAAACGCAGAAGCTATAGAAAAATTTATAAAAGAAAATAATTTAGACATAGATAAAAAAGCTTCTGAGCAACAAGGTTTTATATTTCAAAACAAAGAAACAGGTGAACAAACTATAGTAATCAACAAAGATGTTGCGAAAAAGGAAAAAGCTGTTAATGTAGCTGCTCACGAGTTTTTACACGGTTTATTATTTAAAACAGTAAAAGATAGTCCAGAAACTCAAGTTGCATTAGGTAATTCATTACAAGAGTACTTGAATAAAGTAGATGAAAAACAAGTAAAAAATAGTGATTTTGCTAAAAGATTAAATCTTTACAAAAAAGATCCTGAAAATGTAAAAGCTGAAGAAATTATAACTTTATTTTCCGATGCGTTAGCTACAGGTGATATTAAGTTTAATGAAAATGTTTTTACTAAAATAGGTGATGTTATAAGAAGAACTTTGCAAGCTGTTGGAGTTAGCGTAAAATTTAACAACGGCAAAGATGTTTACAATTTTGTAAAAGACTATAACAAGAGTATATCAAAAGGGAAATTAAGTAAAGCTCAATTAAAAGCTGCTCAGGCAGGTATTAAAGGCGCGTTAGTTTCTGAAAAAGCTGCAGATCAAGAATCTGTGATTAAAGAATCTAAAGCAAATAAAGAGCTTGGTGATGAAATAAAAGCATTAGTACCAGAAGGAACTAGTAAGAGTAGATATGATAATCAAGTAATTGGTAAAGTATACGAGAAATTAGTATTTGGTAAAACGCTAGATGGTTTAATTAACGGCCAGCTTAATAAGTATGGAGTAGTTGGTGACAATGTTTATGGTAAACCTAAAGATTTATTTTTAGAAGACGTTAAAGCTCAGTTATATGAAAAAAGTTTAATGAGATTTAATCCTGAGACAAACAATGACTTAGGTGGTTTTGTTGTAAACGAGCTTATAAAGTATAGAATTGGTGATGTAGTTAACAGGTATAAAAAAGAAGCTGGTGTAGAAGGTAAAAGTTTAGATGTTGCTGCTGGTGAAGTAGGTTCTGTTCAAGAAGTTGCTGACGAATCAATGAGCATTGAAGATCAAATTGACTTAGATGCTACGCAGGCAAGATCTGAGACTAGATTGACAAAAGCCACTAAGATAATGTCTAAAGAGCAGTACGACAAAGCTGCTAAGATGGTCGAAGAGAAACTTAAAGACATCGATCCTAAGAAACTAAGCTACAAAAAAATCGGTGGCTTAGCAACAGATATTTTATCTGAAATTACAGACGTACCTGCTGGTAAAATACTAGACGCTACTAAAAATCTTTCTAAAGAAGAAACTTCTAGGGGAGCTATGTTCATTGAAAAGAACATTGACTACATTAGAAAAACTTTACCCAAAGGAGCAGTTCAAGAAGCTGCCACTGAAAAACTAATGGGTACTGCAACCGGAGTAGCTAATAGCGTTCTTAAGAGACTGTATGATAAAAACACTAGAATTAAGAAAGGAGCAGGATTATCTCCTTGGTCTTTGAAAAAAGGTTTAACTAATCAAGATATACTTGACGCTATTGGAAGACCGAAAAGAGAAGACGATAGAAAAATACAAATAAACCCTAGATCTCCTGAAGGTCAAGTGATTAAAGGTATATTAAATTTAGTTGATAGAAATATTGCTAATGAATTAGCTAGAACTGTTGAAAGTGATTTAACTCTTGAACAAAAGCAAGATGTTGCTGCTGGTAAAAGTGATGTAATGTTTAGTAAGTCTAGCCAAGAAATACTTAATAAATACAATTTAGATTACAAAGAAATACGTACGAAGTCAGATGTTGATTATTATATAAGCAACATGGTGAAGCCTCTTATAGGTATATTTAATTCTGAAGATTTTAAACTTTTGAATAGGAGTGTTTTGCAGTTTAGAACTAAAGCTTTAGGTGGTGATAAAAAAGTATCAGATTACTTAAGGGATGAGTTGTCTAAGCTGGATTTACCTAGAAGAGTTACAGTAGGTAGAACTAAGCAAAACCAAGCACTAGGTAGAACAGAAAAGGAGTTTGAAAAAAACTTAATGAGTGGTAAAATAGATGAATACAATGAAAGAAATTCTCTTGTATTTTCAAACATGTGGAACACTATAAACAACGTAGTAAGCGCAGACAAAAAGCTGGCGATACCTATAATGTATTTATTAGAAAACTCTATAAATGAAGCTACTAACCCACATAGAATGGGTGCTCCTGTTATTGGTTATGAAAAAGGTGCCGGAAAATTATACTATGAGCACGCGGTGCCTTCGCAGTTAGCCTACTTAAGTTTAATGGACAGTATCTTAAACCCTAAAAAAGATTTTCAAAAAGAATTTGAAAAAATAAAACAAAACTATAAAGTCATAGCCATAAGTGAGTCTAGTAATAAAAAAATAAACGATGCTAAGTATGGTTTAGTTATGCCTGATAACTGGAAAAACTGGTATGATAGATACTTTAATCCTAAAGTAGCTAGTATAAACAAAGGTATAAATCCAGAAAACTTAATAGGCATAGATGGTGAAAACTTTAAAAACAAGTTTAAAATAAAAAGCAACGGAGTTAAGTTTAGCAAATCTTTAAACCTGGATAAAGAGTTTAATGATATTATCGAAAACAAAACAGGTATAGAGTCTTATAAAAACTACAAAAAAGTTAAAGCTCAGGTAACAGGAGCTAGTAAAGGTAAGTTTAATTTCTTTATTGCGCCATCAGCTGAAGATTTTGTTGGGCTATTATATAAGACTTTAGGTAAAGGCAAGATTGGAGACGCTCAAATGGCTTGGTATAAAGAAAACTTACTAGACCCATATGCAAGAGCTATGCAAAAAGTATCTAGAGATAGAAACTTTATGGCTAGAAACTTCTTAGCAATTAAAAAAGAACTTAAAATTGTACCAAAAAACCTAAAAAAGAAAATACCAGGAGAACCTTTTACTCAAGAGCAAGCTATTAGAGTTTATATATGGAATAAGAAAGGATCTACTATCCCAGAAATATCTGAAAACGATAGTATTTACTTAACAAGCTTTGTGGAAAACAATGAAAAGTTAAAAACTTTTGCGGATCAAGTGATAGCTCTTAGTGGTCTTGAAGATTACGCTAAACCTGGTGAATCTTGGGTTACTGGTACTATTACTACCGACATGTTGGAAGCTTTAAATACTACTAAAAGAGCAAAATATCTAGAGTTATGGCAACAAAACGCAGATGAAATATTTTCTGAAAAGAATTTAAACAAGTTAGAAGCTGCGTATGGAGCTGATTACAGGAATGCGATGGAAAACATTCTAAAAAGAATGAAAACCGGTAGAAACAGAGCTTTTGGCGGCGATAGTTTAACAGGTAGATTTGTTGACTGGATGACAGGTGCTACTGGAGCTATCATGTTCTTCAACACTAGATCAGCTGTTCTACAGACTTTATCTGCTATTAACTTTATAAACTTCGGTGACAACAATATATTTGCTGCCTCTAAAGCTTTTGCTAATCAAAAACAATATTGGAGTGATTTTAAAAAGCTATTCAACTCTGATTTTTTAGTTGAAAGACGTGATGGATTAAAAATTAATGTAAATGAAGCTGATATTGCTGACATTGCTAAGGAAAAAGGTGTTAGAGGTTTAATTAACAAGTTGCTTAAGTTAGGTTTTACACCTACACAGTTAGCGGATAGTTTTGCAATCGCGACTGGTGGAGCTACTTTTTACAGAAACAGATTAAAATCATTGATAAAAGACGGTATGGATCCTGTTGCTGCAGAAAAACAAGCAATGACAGATTTTAGAGAAACAGCTGAAGAATCTCAGCAGTCAAGTAGACCTGATAAGATTAGTGCTCAACAAGCGGGTCCATTAGGACGTACTATATTAGCTTTTGCGAATACACCAGCACAATATGCACGTATAATTAAAAAAGCCGCTAGCGACATTAAGAATGGCCGAGGAGACCTAAAGACAAACGTATCTAAGATAATGTATTACGGAGTTGCACAGAACTTAATATTTAACGCATTACAGCAAGCGTTGTTCGCAGCTTTATTTGATGAAGACGAAGAAGAGATTGATGATAAAACTATTAGCATAGCAAATGGTATGGCTGATTCAATACTTAGAGGTATTGGTGTATCTGGAGCTATAATATCAGTAGTCAAAAACGCTGCTTTAAGATGGGTTAAAGAAGAAGAAAAAGCAAATCCAAAATATGAGAACGCTATTTTAGAATTGACTAAAATATCACCACCAGTGTCTTCTAAAATAAATAAGCTTAGAGCTGCTTCTAGATCTTACTCTTGGGACAAAAAAGAAATGAAAGAAAGTGGTTTAAGCATCGACAACCCAGCTAATTTAGCTATAGGTAATATTGTTTCAGCGGTTACAAACATACCTTTAGATAGAGTTGTAAAGAAAACACAACACATAAAAGCGGCAAGTGATTCAGAAATAGATACTTATAAAAGAATATTTCTGTTAGCTGGTTGGTCTGAATGGGAGCTTGGTATTAAAGAAGCTAAGAAGAAAAAGAAAAAGAAAAAATCTTTTAGATCTACAAGTAGAGTAAGTTCAAGAAAATAAATATATGAAGTTAACAGAAAATTTTAATTTAGAAGAATTCGAATGTAAGTGTGGATGTGTAATGCCAGAGTTTGTAAAAGAAAACATTACTGAGCTTGCTGAAAACTTACAAGTGCTAAGAGACGAGGTTGGTAGATTAGATCTTACCAATGCTTATAGGTGTAAAACTCACAACGCTGACGTGGGTGGATCTACTAATTCTCAACATTTAAAAGGTAAAGCCGCTGATATAAAATCTAAAACAAAAAGTCCTAGTGAAATCGCAGAAGCAGTTAACGATTTAATGAAAAACGAAAGATTTAAGATTGGTGGTGTTGGTGAATACAATGCATTTACACATGTAGACATTCGAGGTTATAAAGCCAGATGGAGTAAAACAACTAAAAAGTAATATATGGACAAAAAAGGAATTGGGCCTCAAGGCTTAGGAGTACAAGGACACAATGGTTTTTGGATTGGATCACCATTACAACAAAAATGCTGGCCAGGTTATAAAGCCGAAGGCAAAAAGAAATCTCCAAGTGGTAAAAAAACTAAAGGAGGTAAAACGAAAATGGTTAATAACTGTGTAAAAAAATAATATGATAGAAAAACTAAAAAAAGAATGGAACTCGTTATTATACTGGTTGATGTTCAAGAAGGAAAAAGGAACAAAATAAATAGGCGTACCATACCTAACGTTCCTAAATAAGAAAGGGCCCTCATATTGAGGACCCTTTTTTTGTTTACGTGTATAGCATAAACTTTATTTGTAAACTTATTAGTTTACTTTTTATTTATTTTGTAAACTTATTAGTTTACTTAGCCATCGCAAGCTAAACAATCTTCACTCATAGCTTGTTGAGCAATATCTCCACGTAAAACACTTTCAGTTCTAGTGTAGTATAAAGTCTTAACACCTGACTTCCAAGCCTCGTAATGAACTTTGTTCAACCACTTAGGAGTAGCTTCTGAAGGAAAAGCAAGATTTAAACTTACTGATTGATCTATATATTGCTGCCTTAAACCAGCTTGATTTACTAACTCTAACTGATTAATTTCCTTAAAAGTTCGAAAAACTTCTTTAACAGGTATGTCGTGGCTACCAATAAGAACATCGTTAAGCTCTTTAACATCTTGTACAGATCCTCCATCAACTAAAATTTTGTTCCATATATCACTAGTATTCAAACCGTTATCTTCTAGCACTTGCTCAAGCGTAGGGTTTTTTCTTATAAAAGTCCCCTTGGCTGATTGCTCTGTGAATACGTTCGCGGCCCATGGCTCAATACCCGGAGAAACATTACCACTAAGCTTACTATTGGAAACAGTAGGAGCGACAGCACGAAGGTGAGTATTACGCATACCAGTACCAACACACCAAAGAGGTTCGCCATAAACCTCAGCAAGCGCTCTAGAGGCTCTCTCGCTTTCGATTTTGATCTGTGAAAATATTTTCCTAGTTTCAAACTGAGAAAGTAAACCTTCGAAAGGAATACCTTTCTCCTGTAAGTAGGTATGCCATCCGAGGACACCCAAGCCCAATGCACGCCCTTTCTGCGCAGATCGAATAGTGTTTTCGAATCCTCTGAGGCCTTTTGCACGTTGAATAAATTCTTCCATAACTCCATCAAGAAACCAGATGGCGTCATGTATAAGATTAGTGTCTTTCCATTCTTCATATTTTGCTAAGTTTAAAGACGACAAGCAACATACAAAGCTATGCGTTTCATCGGTGTGTAGTGCTATTTCAGAACAAATGTTCGTCATATGCACTTTTAATCCATTTTGTTTATATGCTTCTGGATTTGCCTTATTAACATTACCTTTAAACATAATATACGGCTCTCCAGTGGCTTTTCGTTTTCTAAGTAGTTTACTCCATCTATTCCTAGCGTCCTTATCTCCTTGTTCAAGCCTTCGCATAAACTTATCACCAACAATTGCGCACTGATGTAGATTAAGCGATTGTCTGTTAACATCTCCTTTAGGCTCTCTGATTTCCAACCACTGCTCGAAATCGTCGTGTTCAATATTGATGTTAACGGAAGCAGCGCCTCTTCTGACAGATCCTTGATTGGTAGCGAGGATTGTTGAATCATACATTTTGCAAAAAGGTACGACTCCGTCTGATGTTCCATTTCCTGTTATTTTAGCGCCAGCGGGTCTGATTTGATTTATACCTATACCTACTCCACCGCCGTGCTTAGCGAGTAGCATCATCTCTAAATTTTTACTTCCAATGTCTTGTATACTATCTGCTACGTCAATACCGAAACAGCTAATAGGCAACCCACGGTCAGTACCAGTATTGCTAAGTACAGGAGATGCCAAGCATAACCAACCATTCCAAATATATTCGAAAAAGGTTTCAGCAAGTTCCGGTTTATAAAGCCTACGAGCAACAGTTTTAGCGACTCTTTGGTATGCTTCTCTAGGATTTTCTCCGTCAAATAAATATCCCCCGGATATTGTCTTTTTGTATACGTCCGTATCACCCCACGCAGGATACTGTTCTCCTTTAATCCATTCATTATTCCACATATTTTATTTATTTTGTTCGCCATCTTTTATTATACTTAGGCTCGTGTTTAAATTCTAGTTCTATTTCTTTAATTAATCTTTCTTGCTTACTAGTGGTTTCTATAACTTCATAACTATAAAACTCTTTAACAAAGCAACTATCAAGTTTACCTTTATGAAAGCTTTTTGTTTTGTCATAACCTCCTACGTGCTCAGCTAATCTTCTAGGTAAATTATTTGACTCTCCTATATATACTATATTACTTATCTCGTTCTTTATAATATAAACACCTTCTCTAGGTGCATCAGGGTACATTTTTTCAAAAAACTTTTGTCTAGACGTCCTGTTTTGTTCTGGTGTTCTTTTATAAGTTACCTCACTTGCGTAGCCATTGTTATCATCGTGTATTCTTGTCATATTATAAATGTCTATGAACAGCTTGTCTACTTATACTCAACACATCAGCAACGTACTGAACAGTTTCCTTAGGCATTAGCTCTCTGATTAATCTAATTTTAACTTTTGTTTTTAGCTTCTTGTTATTACTTATAGACATAACTTCCTTAGTTTTTTCTAAGTTTTGTTTCATCTGATAAAAATAACTTGATGCTGATTTTACTTTACGATCAGTTAATTCTTTAGACCATTTATATAGACTAGCTTGCAGCCAACTATAAGGTTTTTTCCAGTCTTCAAAGCCATTAACGTAATGTAGATCCCATTTGTTCCCGTGTATTTTATGATACCACCAATATTCATAACCGTCAAAAGTTATTTTATGGTTTTCAGGAAGACATAGAGATTCAAGGTCTTGATCCGACCAACTCGTTATATTCATATCTATTTCCATTTGGTTTGTTATTTATATTATTACACGTTTACATTTAAAGTTACATCATCTGTAAACACTTATTTTATTTAGCGTTGATAATCAGTAAGTTACAAGTGAAAATAATTTAACTAAAGGGTAATCTTCTCCTTTGATCCATTCATTATTCCACATGTTATATTAAGTGATTTATCCAGGCTATTAGCCCATTAATGTTTAAAGCAACTAAATTCCATTGCTTTCTTGATGCTGTCTGTACTACTACAAATATAAAACCTATTACGTACAGTTCTGGTTGTATGGTCCATTGGGCAGCAATTAAAAAACCACTACCCATATAACCTATTCTACTTGATAATCTCTCCCAGGGCTTTAGCTTTTTCGGCCTCACTAGCTTCTTCAGCCAGTTTCTCTTTGAGCTTTTCAATTGCTTTATCATACTCTTTAAATTGTTTTACTGTTTCTAATGTTCCGACTGATAAGTCTTTTAAGTAAGCGTTTTCATCTAATATTTGTTTTACTACATTGATCAAAGCATTTACTTTTTTCTCTAAAACATCTACTTTACTTGATTTCATTCCTTTCATATAATTGTTCTTCTATTTCTTTAATTGTTATTAATTTACCAAATGTCTTCAAAGTCCTCTCCTTCACCAGCTTTCGAATAATCCGTCGGCCTAGTCGCGAAAAAATCAGTATGAGTGACCCCGCCGGTAAGATGATAGAACCAATCAAGATTAGCTGCTGCTTTCTCGTCATACGCGAAGTACGAACCAAGGTCAACGTAGCCAAGTTCCACAAGTTTTTCATTTGTTCTCTTTTTTATAAAATGCTTAAGATCATTAGCAGATATGCCTTCTACATCTCCCATTTCAAACATTTTGTTAATATAATCTATTTCTAATTTTACCATAGTCTCTGCGGCATCGGTAACATCTGATCTACAAAGATCTAACAGTTGATTATTTTCAGAGCACATGTCTCTAAACAGTTTACAACCCATTTTACTGTGTAAAGATTCGTCTCTAACAGACCATTTCATTTGTTGACCTACACCTTTAAGGAGATTACGCATCTGAAAACTATATAACACAGCAAAAGCAGAGTAAAGAGATACTCCTTCAGCGAAAGCGCTAAAAATAGCAAGAGACTTACCGATACTAGCAGGAGTATTACCTGAGTAGGCAAGTAAGTTTTCAAATCTTTTAGCCGTTGCAGGTTCGTGTAAAAATGCTTCATAGTCTTCTAATCCTAATGTTTCGTTTAAGTAGCTGTAAGCAACAGCGTGTATTGTCTCCTGTGACCCAAACATCATAGCCATTTGCTGTATCTCATGTTTAGGAAACCAACCAACAACTTTTTGTGTCCAATAATCTGAGACAGCGCATTCTGTTTGCGCGAATCCTAGTAGTATATTACCAACTAAGTTTTTTTCTTTTGCGTTTAACTTTTCATTCCAATCTTTAACATCGCTCTGCATTGATATCTCGGTATGTAGCCAAAAAGCCTGAGCTTGTTTTAGCCAACCCTCGGTGTAGTACTCTGGGTACTCAAAAGGCTTGTATGCTATTCTCTCGTCAAATAATCCCATTATTGTATCATAAATTTAATAGTTTGTAATTCGTTTTCCCATGCGCTAATATAAGCTAACATGTCCTGTTTAGATGACTTAATTGAGACTTTTTTCATTTCTAGTAATACATTACCTAAAAACATATTTATTGTCTCAAACTTCATCTCTGTATCATTATCCATATATATGTAAGGCTATATCTATAAGCGGTAAATACAACACGTGTATTTTACCATCTTTCGCCTCGTAGCTTCTTACACCGAATAATACTCCTGGGTAAATACCAATTTCTATTGCCCAACCTTTTTTACTTTCGTCTTGTTCTTGCATAACATTCTATATCGTATCTGTTGTGTAATTGTTTTATATCTGAATACTTTACTTTGCCTTTAGCTTCCCAGCTCCACTTCACAAACTTATCAATTTGTCTTTCGGCGTATTTTTGTCTAGCTATGTGTTTTGTTTCTCTAAAATCAGCCTTACCGTCTCGTCGCATTCTTTTTGATTTTGTGGTTTATAAAGTGTGTGTCCTGGAAACTGATTAGACACTAGTAACTTAAACATCTTCCAACGCATTGGAAATGATTCGTTTGCTCTACCTTTTGTTTCTATTATAAAGTCTTGACCTATGAAATCTGGAGTATACTTTATTGGTAATATTCTTTTGCAACCTCTGTTTACGTAGTCGCCTTTACCATTTGCTTGTCTTTCATATACTTCGTTTTCAAAATGAAAACCATTTAATAGAACAAAGGTTTCTCCTTCGTACTTTGTTTTTATCTTAGCTTTTTTAAGAGCTATGTACATATACTTTTCAAGCCCTGAGGCAAAGTCGATACCATCATATGATACCTTCTTTGCTCTTACTGGACCTCTTTTTCCACTTTTACGTTTATAAGTTTTCTTCATAATGCTCTCCTGTGTTACCGTTTTGAGCAATTACATTCATACGTTCCATACGTTCTAATTCAGTGTCTATTTCCTTTTGCTCTTTAAGGTCTGAATACTCTTCCTTAGCTGCTTGTAAATATAAGATCGCGTCCATTAGTTCTTCTTGAACGTCGTTTAAATAGCCAAACAAACCTTTATGACCACCAGTTCTTTCAGCGTCTAAGGTTCTACCGTACTTTTCAAACCCTAGGTTAGATCTATCAACAAACTTTTTTACAACTCTTTTTACAACTGGGTCTCTAAATTCTATTTCCTGCTTGCCCATTATAATGTTTCTTTTACGAACGTTCCATTAATCATCTTACCTTTACGCTCTGCGATAACCTCATATGCTGAATTAATACAGTGCTCAATGCTAACACCTCTTTGATGAGCTAAGTTTGTTAGAACTACAACCATATCGCCAATAGCGTCGATAACTTCAGGCTGATCATCTTTAAGTAAAGCTTGAGCTAATTCTCCTGCTTCTTCTTGAAGTTTAACATATTGAGTAATTGGATCACCAGCTACATATAAACCTCTATCCGTTGCCCATTGTCTAATCTTTTTAAAAACTTTAACTTCTTTGTCTTTTGGTTTTTGTTTTTTAACTGGAGCATCACCCTTAAAGTACTCAGCTAGTGCCTTGTTATATAAAAAACACCTTTTATCGTTAAACATTGATACATAAGAATTTTTTAATATCCATTCAATAGACTTTTGATCTAATACAAATTCTCCTTCTGATGTTTTCCATTTCATACCTACTAAGTCCATTAGTCTACCTTTAAGCTTTTTTAAAGGCACTGGAAACGTTGTTGTTTGCTCTGTGATGTTTACTTCCATTTTATTTGATTTAATTAAATTGTTATACTTTTGTCTGTCAACTTTATAGCCATAAGACTTTTGAAGTTCTATTTCGCGATCTGATATATAATCTATATCTTCTGACTGCTCAAGAACTTCATACTCTCCCTCCTTATAGCCTTGCATAAGGGTTACTCTTGTCTTAAGATTACGTGTTGCTCCTATTTTTTTACCAGGAATGTGATAAATATAATACATATTTTGCTGTTTTTAAAGTTTATCGTTATATAAATGCATATTGTGTGCGTAATGGTAATACCAACCGGTCTCAATAGACAGACTGTCTGCGACCATTTGTTGCAACGTTGCGAATTGATACTGATCATTACAGAAACCGTACCAGAGATCATTAGAACGCATCAGAACTGACATACATAACTTATTATCTAAGATCGTAAACTGAACTGCATAAGTACATGGCGTGTCTTTTGAGTAATTGTCTATTTCTTTTCCGTCATATATAGAAATAGTTGCTTGCCTAGTGTTAGGATTGTTCTCAAGCATGGCTATAACTTTATACAGTTGATTATTTCTTTTCCATTGCCAACCATAATTCGAGTTTACATTACCGTCTTCATCAGCCATACGTAGCCAAATCGGAGGAATTCTGCCGTGTATAGCACCGAGACGCTCTACACTTCTATCTCCTGAAAGATACCAAAGCCATTCAGACTCAGCATATTTTTCACTAAACTTACGTTCTTTATTTTTTATGATTTTTTGAGATGGATCTTCCATATAAAAACCAACATTAAATAAAGCTTTAGTACCGTTAAAGTCTACACCATCTAGCCTAATCTTATCGAGCAGATAGTCAAATGCTTCAGTAGCGTTATTAAATTTATTTCTTGTATTTGTCATAATAATAATTATAGTATTCGTACATTTTTTCCCATATTGCAGTCTTAGTGAATGTCTTAGGGCTTCTATTTATCTTGTTGTTGTTATCTATATCTAACCACCAAGCTCCTTCAGACATAGCTGTTGGTGATATGTATATTCCATTTTTAATACACCAATCATAAGCTTTATTGTCTTTGTCAGAAGCCATATATTCTCCCATGTCCCATGGACTTTTTTTAGTAGCCATCTATTCCCAAGGCATTGGATCACCGTCTAAGTTTACAGGTTGATGAGGTATAAAACAACCAGACTTAGGTTCCCATCTAAAGTGAGCTTCAGCGCCGTTTTCTCCAAGGTTTTGGAACTTAACCTTTAATACTTTAGCTTTAACCGTTTTATTCTCATAGTCTCTGTGAACTAATATACCGTGATATGAGGCATCGTACCATTCACCACCACCTTTAATGTTGTACATAGTAGGCTCTTCAATTTTACCATCTTTATCTTTGTACATTTTAGTTGGGTGCGCAACAATAAAAACTAGTACGTCGTATTTTTTAGCAAATATTTCTATTTTCTGTAAATACTCCATAGTGTATCTATTGACATCATCAGAACCACCTACGTCTCTAACTTTATTGAATGGATCAATGACTAGACACTTGATGCCCTTTCGTTTAACAAGTTCAGCAGATTTTTTAAGCACTGAATCTAATGTATAACGTTCCATGTCAATGTGAAAGTAATTGCTATTGCAATGATCTGCTATTTGATTCCATCTATCACCGCCAATATCAGACTCTGTTGGCATACCCTGCCAAGTCTTACGCATTAATTTATGAGCGTGCAGATAAGTCGGCTGATTCTCAGGTGAAGCAAAAGCTGTTTTCCAACCATAATTCTGATTATAGCCAACAACCATTTGGTCGACAAAATCACTTTTCCCGGAACTTGGTATGCCAGTAACAGTAATGAACTGACCAGTGTAAGTTGAAAATATTTTATCAAAATTTTCAAGGCCAACCTGAAATCCTGGTTTAAAGCCATTTCTAACAAAATCAGTAACCTCGTCCTCGATATCTCTGAAAGTTGTGACGTTTTCAAGAGGAACTGGTTTCGCTGCGGTGATCCTTTGGGATAATTTTTCTTTACCATGTTTTACTAAGTATTCGTTAGCGTCTTTACAATCTTCAAATGAAGCTATAAAACAAACTTCAGAACCAAGTCTTCTTATTAACTCTGACTGTAAAGCTTGACCAGCTTCATCGTCATCAACAGCTAATATGATTTTTTCTTTGTCTTCAAAGTAATCAATACAAGAATCCAAGTATTCTAAGTTGTTAGTATTCAATGTTGCTCCATTAGGTACTGATATAGCGTTAGTTACACCAGCTTCATGCAATGCGAGCACATCCATTTCTCCTTCAACAATAACACAGTACTCATAACCTACTATACTGTTTATGTTGTAAAACACTTTCTCAGCGCCTTTAAATAATTTAAAGTTTTTTCTTCCATCACGATACTTAACATTGATAAGTTGATCGCCCATGAAATAATTAAACTTTATTACATTCTCGGTTTTACCGGTCTGTGGCATCCATTCAGGTCCCTCAGTGATTTTTAAGTCACTAAGGGTCTGTTTGGAAATACCTCTTGTTTCAAACCAACCTTCAACTTTGGTTCCAGGCTGTACTATTTCTATAGGCTCTGGTTTGACATATACTTTTTCGCTGTCACCTTTACGTTTATATGTATGTAGTTGAAAACTGTTGTTACAGTTATGACAAGTACCGAGACCCCGTTCCCAATCGTAAGAAGCACATTGTGCTTTTTGATTCTTGGGTTTTCTATCGTGAGAACAAACAGGGCATATACCTTGTTTCTTTCCCTCTTCAAGCTTATGTTGATTGAACGTGTCAATCTCGAATCCATTGATCTCTACTGTCTGCATTTAATTGCGGTATTTAATTTAATTTAATTGTTACTACCCGTCTAAGCAATCAGGGCACATATCACAAAAGTCATGATCTTCTTCAGTCATAATCTTTTCACACGTTTCACAGGTATATGTTATAACACCTGTTTTTCCATTTGCATACATCGCCATTAAAAAGGTAGATCATCCGCTTGAGGAGTTAATGACTGAGCTGGTGCTTGAGCCTGTTGACCGTCTCTAGGCGCTGCTGATACGTTATCTCCGTTTGTCCAAACTACTTTTACATTACCCAAATAAGTTTTAGCTGATTTAGCTTCGCGTTCTTCTTTGCTTTGAGCTATTGTTATAGGTCCTTGATTACCGAACTGATCAGGCTCGTCGTTAATAGTGATACTAATAGGTAGATATTTACCTTTTTTACCATCGATGATCTTTGATTTATCAATATTGTTTAAATTGATACTTGCGTTAATAATACTTGCCATTTTAATTGATTTTTAGTTATTAATTATTGTTATATATATTATCGTTTTTCTAACGTATTTTTTTTGTAAACTACAACGTCTTTGTTACTAAGTACTGAGCAGGATCAAAGTCTTTGTCTTTGTAGAACAGCTTATATTGCTCTATAGCTTTTTCTACTTTCTCTTTACCTCGTTCTAAAAAACTACTAGAACAATCGAATATACCTATTTTACCTGATATCTTGTCTACAGCTATGAATATCATATCCATATTAAAGTACGATGAGTATATGTAAGCTTGACTATCATAGTTATACTCTTTTGCTGAGTAAGCAAACTTATCAATGTTTGACGTGGTCTTTAAGTCGATAACTAGTCTTTCTGTATTGTTTTTTATATCTGCTTTAAGTTTCCACATTTCACCACCAAGTTCAATCAAACCAGGTACTTCATACTCTACATCTATATCTTGTATCAACTCTCTGCAAACATCGTTTGCCATAAGTTTATCTCTTAACACTTGTAGCTCATCAGCTTCTTTCTGTAGCAGACACATCTCACCGCCTGATAAATCCTTATACAGCTTAGTGTTTCTACTACCTGCCTCAATGATCTTATATTGCTCTAACTTATCAGGTTCTAGAACTAACGTATGAAAGTAACCACCTTTTACTAAGTTTGGATTACCTACAATAGGTTTTTTAAAATTTAGAGGATCATTTAACAGAGCTCGTATATCAGAGTTCGATAAATACTGCTTACCGAACGCTCCATAATACTTTTCGTCATCTTCTAGTTCTTTTAGAATTTTAACTTTTTGTTTATCTGTCATCTACAATGTTTTTAAAACAGCAGGAGGAATATCGTATTTACCTTTAATAGCATCGATACTACCGCCTTTAGCTATAAACTCTTTAGCTTTAACTAATGCTTGGCCTTCTAACTTAGGCTTTACTGCTTTTGATTTACCGTGACTGTTAGCAGCGTCACTGTCCTGCGTGTCATCAATTAGAAATAAATTTCCAAGAGCGTACTTTTTTCCATAACTGGAAGCACTACCAAACTTTTGTGGCATTTGCATACCTTTCTGATCAAGATCAATACCGACAATAGCAGTCGCGTGTATAGCATCTTTGCCATCAGTTACTGTAGCTTTTGACTCTAGTATTGGAAATGGATCCGTTGATATTAGTTGTTCACTAATAACGACTGAGACTCCTAGTTCTAATAAATAGGGCTTTGTTGCTTCAAGAATGTCTTCGGCGGATCTGAAGTTGTATTTACCGAAGGAGTTAAATCTAGACTTTTTAGATTTAAACTTTGTTTGGATAGTAGCTAATTTCTCGTTTAATATCATTCGTTTGTTTTTAAAATTTGCTTATTATTATAATCACATATATTACATGGTTTTTAGGCCATTTTAATCATCTAACTTAAAGGAAGTCAATCACTTGAGAGTGATCAACACTTTCTATTAGTTTGTTAACTGCTTGCTTTTTTATCTCGCTTACACGTACATAACTGCTAACTCCTTCTATGTTTAATAGACTTGCTATTTCCTTGGCTGAATGCTTATCGCAATCAAGACCATAAGATAGTCTTACTACCTCGTATTCTTTGTCATTTAGATGCTTTTTAAGAAGGCTTTCTAAATACAGATTTAATAACTGTATATTGTAAGGTTCTGATTCGTCTGGGATCTGGAAAACAGCCGATTCATTTTCATCGTTGTTAACTTGTTCGTCAACACTTAAGAACATACTATTAAAGAACATTGCAACCATTTTTTTATCTTGAGGATTACTACGTATCTCATTTATTTTATGCTCTGGTATTCTCATATTACCTCTGTGCATATCAACACGTCTTCTTATAGCTCCTTTAATTCTTTTACTAAGAAAAGACTTTAAAGTTTTCTCAACATCTTCAGATACCTTAAGTACTTCAATATCTAGTTTGTCAACTGCTCTTATTAAAGCTTCGTTACCGATCTGTATTAGATCTTCTATAGATAGTATACCTGAAGCTTGTTGTGATGTTGGAAACTTTCTTGCTAAGTTTTCTACTAATGGCATAAATTTAACTATTAATTGATTTCTCGTGTACTCTACGTAAGGCTTATCTACTGGCATAGATCTCTTCACGTCTTCCTTGTATCGGATGTAATTTTGAATGTTATACTTTTTCATTGTTGGTTATTTAGAATTTCCTTTTCTCTCTTTAAGCTGTCGCACATAGCTCGGTGTATTGTTCTTGATGAACACTTTAATATATCTGCTATTTTGCTTATGGTAATTTTATTACCATTGTCATTAATATCTATCATACATTGGTAGATATCATCTTTGTTTATTTTCTTAGACTTTCCAATCATGCTGCCTACTATAGACATTTTTTCTGTTGGAGTTAGTAAGCTATAGTCATTAAATATTATTTTTCTAAGCTTGTTTTTTGGTGGTCTATCAAGATCACATGCTTCTACTTCTTTAACAATATTTAATAACACTCTTTCGTCTATATCGAATGTAACAAAGTTATTGCACTTTTCACAGATATATTTTGATAAATTTTCAAATTTATTTTTGTCGAGATTAGGATTCAAATACCAAAGAACCAACAAATGCCATTTTAAACTTTTATACGTCGTTATCTTAGCTTTACTTCTAAACAAACTATAGCATTCAAAAGTACCGTTTTCATAGTAACTTCCCCAGTCATAAACCTGAGTCGGTATATCATTGATAGGATCTCTTCTATATACGATGCTACGTGTTATAAAGTATTTAAGATTTCGTTCGTGTGACATTAGCCCCTTATTAGTATATACTAGGCCCTATTGTCACAGTCCTGGTACGTTAATGTTTCATATATTACATGCAACTCATTTACTTCATCTTGATTCATCATTAATTCTTGTTGCATTTCAATGAATCTTTTACTTGATTTACCCATATATTTTTTTTATAAAAAAAATTAAACTATTAATAAAATAATCTTATTAAATGTAGACGTCTATTGTACTTATAAAAAAGATCAACTTTGTTTTTGTTTATTTTATTATCCAACAACACGTCGTTTAATATATCGTACTTCAATCGTCTTATTGAGGATTCAAGTCTATACAAATGTAATCTTTTTCTGAATACTTTTTTTAAAAACTTATTAACTTTTTTCATCTTTTAGTTTTTTAATTTTATTTGCTAATACAGCCGCTTGCTTATAATCCTCTTTTTCAATACATGATTTTAGCTCTGCTTCTAACTCTGGTAATAAATATTTTTTATCTAAAGTTGGAAAATTGTACAAAAGGCCTTCGTCCGCGAGATTATTTAAGTCGATTTGAAATTGAGCATCGTATTCTTCTTGCCTTTTAAATATTATATCGGCTATCTTATTAGCTAATTTTTCAATATCTTTGTCTGTCATACTAGTATTTTCTGAATTTATACTCACCGATTACATACTTGTTTATATATCTACCCTTTGAGTTAGCTTCTCGTAAGCCATTAAACACATGCAATGGTACTTCAAAGTAATCATACTCTGATAAGTTTTTAAACTTTAGTGTTAATGTGCTATTGTCCCTGTTAAATTTAGCTTTACTAATAGCTACTGAATCTACTTTAATTGTTTCTGTTAATGTGCTCATATATATATTTATTTGATTTATTATATTATCGTTCGCTGGACGTATTATTTTTGTAAACACGCTCGTGTTATTTTATTCTTGTTCTTTAAGTTCTGATTCTTTAGACCATTTAGCCCATTTCTTTTTAATTCTTCTGTTTTCGTTCATAATGACGCTACGGTCAAGCATTCTGCTGCATTCAAAGCCAGTTACACTATTTACGAGCCTACCTTTTGAAATAGCTTCTTGCATATTACGTCTTTGCATATCTTTGAACTGTTGTAATGTTTGATTTTCCATATTGTTTATTCTTCGTATTGTTCTTTTATAGTACTATCATTATATCCCATGGCTCTTACTATCTCTATCCACATACCATGTAAATCTTCAAGTGTTAGATCAGAATGATCAACCTCTGTAGATATTTTTTTATTGTAAAACTCAATAGTTATTCTTAGTGGTTCTATTTTATTTGTCATATTTTATTTATTAGTGATATATTAAACCTACTTTATTTGTTTTATTAAACCATTTTGTTGCCATAAGATCGATAGAAGATGCATCAATATAGCCTGCGTCATCTAATTCTGCCTTGCTAGAGAATATTTTAGTATGCCTGTGTTGTATTTTGTCTATCATATGCTTTTGTTTGCCTGAATCGCTGAATATGATGTCGAAGTTACTAGGTAGAGACGTGTATAGCATCATCTCGACCATATTGGTATAGCTGTAAAACTTAACTTCTGGAAATAATAAGGCAATGTCGATCCATTTGTTTAGGTATTTTTTAGAATAATAGTCGCCAGAGTCGTGTACCCTTACATAGTCTGGTTTCTTTTTAACTATTTCTGAGTACATTTTATTAACAAAGTCATCTGTCTTAGATAATTGATAACGCTTTTCGAATGCTGGTTGTACATTAGACCAGATGTATGCACCTTTTTTAGCATAACAAAATTTGACACAAGCATCTGCCATAGGGCATGTTAGTTTGCCTGATGCGGACTTATAAGCTGGTATACCAAAGTTGAATACACGGACACCTAGCGATTTAGATGTCTTTTTTAATTTTGAGTTTTGAGTTAGTAAATTCATGATGTATTATTTTAATATATTATCTTACTTGTGTCGTATTATTTTTGTAACTATTCTTCGTCATCAATTATATTGAATAGCTCTTCAACACTGTCTGATATATATTCAGCAAGGTCATCAGCTGCGTCAAACTCAATACTACCTAACTGTATTCTATTGTCATAATCAATTTCTAACTCATAAGAATAAGAGTCTGATCTATCGAAGTCATAGTTGCTAATTGTTTGAGTAATAGCTTCTCTGATTTCATCTACAGTTTCCTTGGTTATTTTAGGTAGATTAATTTTTTCTAGCGCGATTTTTGCTAATGACAACTCTTTGGTCATTTGATTTGCGTCTTGTTTAGCTTGTGCTAACATTGTTTCTAGTGTTTCAATTCTGTTTTCTAATGATTGTGCTTCCATAATTTATTCTTTATTTGATTTTTCTATTGATTCTGTTATATATTGCCACACTTGTAGCTCTTTTTCTGTACTTGATAGTAGTAACTCTAGTTCGTTCATAGTGATTGGACCAGTTAACTTATGTTTTATGTCGTATGACAGTTGATCGATCTCTATTTTTAACATCGAGATTTTAGCAAAAGCTTTATTGCTAGCTCTGTCTTGTATTTCATATTTAGTCATCATCTTCTAAGTTTAAAATATTATCGCCGTATTTTAGATCCCATACACTTGTTTTTATTAAATCTACTTCAGCGAATGTGTATATACTACCGATAGTACTCATTGAAAGATTATCGTAAAATAATTCACTGCTTAGTTTTACAAATATTCTATCAACGCTTGATGCATATCTATCTCTGTTTGATTCTAGTTTTAATCTTATTTCTGGCTTTAGTCTTTCTAGTAAGTTTTTCATTGTTTTATTTTTATTTGTTACATATATATTATCATACGGTGATCGTATTTTGTTTGTAATCTTCGTTATACGCTGTAGCTAACTCGATATATTCTACTTCAGCTAAAAATGCTCTCGCATAATCTTCTATTAAGTAAGGTGTACTGCAGGTGTTTGGGTTTCTAAACACACAATCTTCAACTATTTCTTTTAATTCGCTTGGCTGAACTACATAGTCAAACTCTATATTACCAAGTATTTCTGCGTGAATTCTCCACGTGGCATAGTTACTCCAGCCATTTACTTTTTTACTCATAACTTTTAATTTAATTAGTTAGTGACGCGGTGGGAATCGAACCCACTTGAAATTATCTTCATTACCATACACGTCTTACTCAGTCATTTACCATTGTTATTTATTCGCTGAGCGTATTACCAGCTAGTCGAGTTTACGTGTATTTCATCGTAGCTCTTTCACTTAGTAACTAGCAATTTGCTTATGTACACACGTATCTCCTCCCTGAGTTCCTATGCGTCTAATTAAGCTACTAGTCTAGTTTATCTACCTAAGTTTATATCTTGATACATACGGCTAATTACACGGTGCATAAGCTCGGTGTGTATAGCAGTAAACTCGTCGCCGTCTTCTATGATGTGATCACCATCGAGTTCCCATTCGCATACGTCTGATAGTTTATCTAACATCGTAGCGGATATTCTGTTTACTTTTAATTGCATCTTCATTATAATATTCTTTTTAATTGTTCTTTAATTG
>Ga0196889_1000060_pt1 | contig 34715 bp, 46 predicted proteins | sample VirMetDEL_Nov_12_FD_166415 | JGI IMG/M metagenome (GOLD analysis project Ga0196889, IMG submission 166415) | Aqueous microbial communities from the Delaware River and Bay under freshwater to marine salinity gradient to study organic matter... | ecosystem: Environmental > Aquatic > Marine >...
ACAGAATTAGGGACTGCGGTTAATAAGATGACAAGCAAAGAACTTAAACGAGATTTGATGTTGCTTGCTAAAAATAATCCAGCTTTATTTATAAGTCTAGCAAATGACGAAAATGTAGAGCTCAGAAACTTTGGTATTAGAGCTGTTGAAGCAGGAATACTATCTATATCAGGTGATCAAAAAACCTTTATGTGGGCGGCAAATGGAAAGAAACTTATGACTGTACCATTTGATGAACACCCATACTCTGCATTAGCAAGTTGGTTTAAAACTGACGAGGGTATGTTGGTTTATAAAAGTATAGAGAAAAAATTCTCTTAATACGTAACTATATTTATAGGGGTAGGTCAACTTCGGTTGGCCTATTCTTTTAAATAAAACAAAATATTAATATGGCAATAAATATAAATACGGTATACAAGACTGTATTGTTAATACTTAACAAAGAGGAAAGAGGCTATGTTACTCCAGATGAGTTTAACAAAATTGCCAACCAAGTACAATTAGAAATATTTGAAAAATATAGCGATGACTTAAATCAACAGCTAAGGGTTCCTCAAAGTGATACAGATTACGCAGACAGGATTGCCAATATTGATGAAAAGATTTCAATATTTAAAACATTTGGTGGTACAACGTATAATGCGAATGTTCCATCTGACACATACTTTGAATTAAAAGAAGCAGGGCAGGACTTGCCAATTTACAGACTAGGGGCTGTAACATACAAAGACGAAGTTGAACTACAAAGACTTCAAAGAATGGAGTTCTACAACATCCAAAAATCTCCCCTAACAAAATCCACAGAATCATTTCCAACATACTTACTTGAGAATAATAGGCTTTATGTAAAGCCAAGTACAATAACATCTTCAATAGGTGTTAGCTACTTAAGAATACCTTCTGAACCTAGATGGGGTTATTATGTTGGTAGTGTTGGACAATACATATACGACAGTAATGTATACAACGTAACATCTATAAACACAGGCCCTGGATCATTAACGAATAGTGTTATTAGTTCAGTTGAAGATTATGTAGATGGGACATACGGAGGAATTGTTAATGACCCTTTGTACCCTGAATGGAACTCCTTAGGTCCAGGCTCTGACTTGCAGCTTTCAATTACGGTAGATAATGGAACTATTTCAAGTGTTGATGTTATTAAGCCAGGGATAAACTACCTACCATCAGGAGGCCAACAAATTACTGTAGCTGCAACTGCTTTGGGAGGAGGAAGTGGTCCTGCTGAAATACTTTTACAGGCATCAGACTTTAATGGAAATAGTACGTATGGTTCCACTCAAATAGAGTTAGATATTTCAGAGCAGACTAACTTTATACTTAGAACATTGTTTTACTTTGGTGTTGTAATAAAAGACCCACAGATTATACAGGTTGCTGCAAGCCAAGTACAAAGAGATGAAATAAACGAAAAAAGCTAATAAGATATGCCAAATCCAAATGGTGGTTTAATCACCGAAACTAATGCACAATACTATGCTGGACAGCAGGCTTTTACTGGAGATGCAGTCAACAGGATTTTTATATGCACGTTTAACACTGATTTAGTTGCAACGGTAGCAGGTGTTTCTAATACAAACTTTTCTGTAACAGTTAATGGAGTAATTGTAACTAACTATACCTTATCTGCAACAAATACAATTACATTCAATGTAGCACCTATTAACGATGCCGCAGTTGTTGTAAGTCTTGTTGAAACAGCAAAAGAAGGGAACTACGGAGGTTATCAGTACACATCGTTAAGTGATGTTATAAATAACTTTATCGTTGCTTACGTTGGAGCAGGGAAGCTTATACCAAGTGCTAAGAGAACTGACATAATATTTCACGCAAAACGTGGAATGCAAGAGTTTAGTTACGATACACTAAAAAGTATTAAGTCACAAGAGCTAACCATATCACCAAGTTTAACAGCAGTTATACCACAAGACTATGTGAACTACGTTAGGCTATCTTGGATTGATAGCTTAGGTATAAAAAGAATCATATACCCAAACACAAACCTTACGATAAATCCAGCAGAAGCTCCAGAACAAGACTCAACAAGTGAGATTGTTCAAGATAATCTTGGGGAGAATGTAGACACAGACCCATCTCAAACGGTGGAAAGATGGAGAGCAGCAGACACTAAAAAAGTAACTGGGCTATACACTGAAGAGTCTATAAATGCAGGATACAATGTTGACGATATGTACGCTAACAGTTTATATTGGGGAGGAGCATACGGACAAAGATATGGAGCAGACCCTGTACTAACTCAAAATAACGGATGGTTTGGAATTGATGAGGCGAGAGGAGTGTTTACTTTCTCAAGTAATTTAAAAGGCCGTATAATCGTCATAGAGTACATTTCAGACGGTTTAGCGTATGATTTGGATACTAGAGTCCCTAAGATGATAGAAGACGCTATGTACGCTCATATAAGCCACGCAATTATTTCTACAAGAATTAATCAGCCTGAGTACATTGTTAATAGATTAAAAAGAGAGAGGAGTGCAAAGCTAAGAAACGCTAAGATAAGATTATCTAATATTAAGATAGAAGAGCTTACTCAACTTATGAGAGGTAAATCTAAGTGGATAAAATAATATAATATGCCAGAAGTTAAAAATATATTTGTCGGGGCTAAGATGAACAAAGACCTTAACCCTAGATTAATTTCAAAAAATGAGTACATAGACGCAAGAAATGCAGAAGTTGTAAACTCGGAAGGAATGGATTCTGGATTATTGCAAAATGTTAGCGGAAACTCAATAGAAACATCGTTCGGTTCTGATGGAATAGAACTAGATGGGATTAATTTAGAAATAATAGGATTTTTTATTGATTCTACAAATAATAGGCTTTTTGCATTTATAACAGATTGGAACGATACCTCTTCTGATGGTTTATCTAATTACGCTTCATCTACATCTCATCATTATATATGTATGTATGATGTAGGTTCAAGAAGAAGCACAACGCTAGTTAGCGGAAGTTTTTTAAACTTCGCTAAAGGGAACCTTGTACTAGGCATAAATTTGTTAGAAGATTTATTGTTTTTTACAGACAATAGAAATCAACCAAGAAAAATAAACGTAAGCACTGCTATTGGAGATACTTCATACTACTCAAAAGAAGAAGATATATCTGTTGCAAAGTATTACCCTTGGAAGCCAATTAGTTTCCTTAAGAACAAGGTAACTCCAGACATAACACCTTACTCTTTACAGCCAAACACTTCTTTAGAAATAAAAAATCAAGTTTATGCAGAGACAACAGCTTTGCCTGCTACTGCTTTTGATGGTGACATTAATTTTACTAATGCAACTTATGGTGATTTAGAAATTAAAGCTACATTTATAAGTGGTTGGTTGTCTGCTGCTATTGTAATTGAAAAAGGTGAAGGTTTAAGCGAAGACCAAGAATTATTATTCTCATCTCCTTCAAGTTTAATATTTTACGACTCCCCATCTCTTGGAACTCCAATACAGGCAACACTTATAGTTAGAGATATTAATATTGAGAAGGAAAATACAATGAAAGACGTTACGTCTATAGACCTTCCGTTGACTCAAACTTTAACAATTGTAAGTGCTGCCTCTTCAGAGTTTGTTACATCTGACGCTGTAAATGAAAATTGGATAGGGTCTACATTGTATGTTTTGGATAGTGATAATAACCCAGAAACTCTTCCTTCAAGTGGAGTAACTGTGACTGCGATTGACGTTGTTGGTGGTAATTATAAAATTACTCACACACCAGCAAACCTTAATCTAAATTTAGGCAAAAAAGTTGTTCTTGGAGGTAATCCATACTATGATAGTTTATTTAAAGGAGATACAAATTTTATATCAGATAGATTTATAAGGTTTAGTTATAGATTTAAGTACGATGACGATGAGTACTCTTTAGACGCTCCTTTCTCTCAAATTGTATTTATACCAAACCAAGATGGATACTTTTTAGAAGACAAGGTCCCATCTAGTATAAACGATGAACCTGCAAATTCAGACGAAAATAATGCTATTAAAAGTAGTATCATTAGCTTTTTTGAAAATAAAGTTAATCAAGTAGACCTATCAATACCTATGCCTGACGGTATCTCTTCTTCTGCACAATTAACAAAAGATTTAAATGTTAAAGAAATAGAAATTCTTTTCAAAGAGTCTGATAAAACATCTATCCAAGTATTAGAAAGTATATCTACAGATGAATTAAATTTAAGTACATCTAATAAGTATGTCTATGCATATAATTCCCAGTCTCCAGTCAAGACATTAACTTCAAAAGAATCTACAAGGGCTTCTGATAAGATACCAATAAGAGCAAAAGCTCAAGAAATTTCTGGTAATAGAGTTATTTATGCAAACTATTTAGTTAGAACAGCTAGACCATCTACATTAGATTACAATTTACTTAGTTCAGAGAAACCAAAACTTGGAAATTTAAATTCTTTAAGCGAGTTAGAGTACCCTAATAGTGTTGTAAAACAAAATAGGTCTTATAAGGTTGGCATTGTTTTAGTGGATAAGTTTGGTAGACAATCAGATGTAATTACTTCTAAAAACTCAACTATATATACGCCTTACGAAACTATAGGAGGATTTATTGACAGTCTTGACAAAAGTGTTTATAGAGGGGAGTCGTTGAAGTTAGACTTTTTAACACCAATTCCAGAAGACAAAGGATACCTTCCAGGGTATGCAGGATTATATAGTGCAACAAATCCATTGGGTTGGTATACCTACAAAGTAGTTGTACAACAAAAAGAGCAAGACTACTACAATGTTTACCTACCTACCATATTAAACTTTGCTCCTCAGTTAAATGGAGCATTAGTTTCTTCTTCAGGAGTAGCGTACATAACATTATTTTCGGACAACATAAATAAAGTACCTAGAGACTTAAAAGAAGTTGGAGCGCAAGATTTACAGTACTCAAGCTCTGCTAATTTATATGGTCGTGTTTTTAATGATAAATTTAAAACCGCAGAAGCAACTTCAAAGCAATTCTTGCCTAGCCCAACTCCAGACAAGGTTATTTTAATAGGTACTAGGGATGATGTTGGAATGAATAAAACTAATGATGGAGGTGATTACAATGTATCTCCATTTTACAGCATACCTAGTACAGCCACTACAGGTCCTCCTCCAGTTTATAACACTACAAACTTAGGTGCAAACCCATACATTGCAAAAGTATCTACACAAAAATTAATAGGTGCACCAGGAGGAGATGTTGTAAGCCCTGGTGCAATAAATCAATCTCAAGTTGATTTCAATAGAGTTAGACTTAATGTATATGAGACTAAGCCTGTAGAATCTAATTTAGATATATTTTACGAAACAGGAACTGGTGGATTAATATCTGACTTAAACAATCAAATAAAAACAGCAGAAAGTAGTCTTAGACCATCTAGGATAAACGGTTGGTCATGGTACTTGTCTGAGGCAACACAACCTTTATCTTTTGCAACTCCATCGGATTTTGACATAGTTACAAATGAAGGAGTATCTCTTTGCGACATTGCTGCTGTTGATCCTAACTCTGTTATAACAGGAGAAATAATTAGTATTAGGAATAGGGTTACTCCAGAACCTTGGAAAATTGAAGATTTAGGTTTATTTGAATTGGTCCAAGATATTAATACTAAAAAATTTAGAATTAAAGTAAACGCAAACAAATATTTTGTTCACACAGCTGGAAGTTATATTACAGCGAGTTATATTTTTAATTTTAAATTTACAAATACAGTAACAGAGGGTTCTGTCACAAAAAACTATTCTATAAATATTCAAGAATCTTCTGATAATGATTTAACAAATGAGCAGCCAATAGCTGTAGGAAAAACATTTTCAGCACCAGAATTTTTAGAGTGGTGTTACGGTAGAAGTAAATTAGGCTTAACTCAAGACGAACCTTTAGGGCTTATAAATGGGCGGCCTGCTTTAAATCCTGCGCCTATAAATACTGGGGGGTTATACCTTAATTATTGGAATAGCTCTCCATTTACTTTTGCTATCTATGCAGACACTCGAGAAGGAGTAGGGCCTAATGGTAGAAAAGTCACTAGGATGACTCCAAATCTTCCAAATATTGCTAAAAGACAATCTAGCAATGGATGGAATCTTTTAGAGGTTTTTGACTTCAACAATGGCTCTGCCTCGCCTAATAATATTGACAAAAAGAAAGGCATGATTCTTACTTTAGAGGCCTTAAGGTTTTGGGATGTTTGGAGGCAACCTCCAGCATATGCTCAAAACTCAAAGTGGGTGGACTTAACAAATAGGCCTTATCAACAAAGATGGCGAAAAAACAACGATAATGGTTATACAGACTATCCTGAAATGAAAGACATATTCCGTCTTGCAGAACAACCAGATGGAAAATACAATCTTGAGTTTAACAATAATGAAATAGTGTATCAAAATAAAACTGATGGAGGTACTAAGTATAGATTGTTTTTTAGAATTTATGACTCTTCAAGAGATGCTCAAGGTAATGTAGTTGGTTGGGGTAGAAACAAAAAAGGTTTTGAGCGTTTATCTATTGACGTAGAGGTTTTTAATGGGCCAAGGTAAATTTAATAAATTTACAATAAAAATAATTTATAATAAAAAAATATGGGATTTATTGAAGAGATAACATACTTTAACTCTTTTTTACTAAAGAAGGTAATACAGGGAGGTGATGATGCTAGTTACCCTGATCTATCAGTAGGGGCTGCTACTTGGCCTGCTCTTCCTTGGAATCCAGTAGGGTACCCTCAATTTCCCTTGCTAGCATCTTCCACGCCTGAATCTAATCGTGTTTCTTGGTACATTGAGGAGGCTAGAATAAGAGGCGGATATAATAACAAGCAAGTTGATTTTGGTTCAAAAGCTTATTTGTCGGAATCGGAAGATAGCGAGCTTTTTCTTTCAAATGGGTTAATATATTCTGGTTTGTATAATTCTAGAAGTGGTGTAAATGAAACAAATGTTTTTTCTACAGGAGAAAACATAACAAAAGAAGTAGACCCTAGGTATGGTGACATACAGAAGTTATATACGTCTGATACAAATTTAATTATTTTTCAAGAGGACAAAGTTAGTAGTGCGTTAATTGATAAAGATGCAATATACACTGCTGATGGAAACCCTACACTTACAGCTACTCAACTTGTTTTAGGTCAAATAACACAATACAATGGAGAGTATGGAATAAGTGACAATCCAGAATCATTTGCATTCAAGGGAGGAAGAATGTACTTCTCTGATAAAAATAGAGGGGCAATTATGAGGCTATCAAGAGACGGCCTTACTGAGATAAGTTCATACGGAATGAGAGATTACTTTAGAGACAGTCTATCTGTTATATCAGAGTCATTAAAGACTATTCAAATTCAATTATCTCTTCCATCTATATTGCCATCAACTCCAACAAACTTATTAACACTTACAAGCACTCCAGAACACAGCATTTCAGAAATCCAATATGGAATGAGATTATCTGGAGGAGAGATACTTCCAGAGTCTTTATATGTTATAGATATAGATAATACTGTTGTTGATCAAGTTACTATAACTCTTAGTGGAAACATAACAAGTTTCCCAGGGCAGGGAGGGGTTCTTCCTACGTTGGCTACTTTTTATAGTAATGTTTCAGATAAAATTGTTGGAGCTTATGACAACTATAATGATAAGTACGTTGTATCAATGCAAGACTGGGAGAGAGACTCTTACAACTACGAAACTCTTTCTTTTAACGAAAGCAACAATGGTTGGTCTAGCTTTTGGGATTATGACCCTAGTTTTGGTGGGACATTAAATAGCACTTATTATACTTGTAAATTAGGTTCTGTTTGGAAACATTACGATGAAAGTGTAATTAATAATAGGGGGACTTTTTATGGAGTATACCATCCAACATCTGTTCAGTTATCATTTAACCCAATGGTGTCTGTATCTAAAAACTTTCAAACAGTAAACTACGAAGGAACTAACGGTTGGCAGGTTGATTATTTTTTATCAGACCCAACAGGGACATTGCTTTTGGACTCGTTAAATAACTCATACAGAGATGAGTCATCTTTTATTAGAAGTTACGACCAAGGTTCTTACATTGAGTCTGGTATTACATATAGGAGTGGGTTTAACTTAAAAGAGAACAAATATTTTGCTAACTTAGTAAATAATGGAGCTTTGTTAAATCAAAATCAAGTAATACCACAGGGCATCCCAGGACAAGTTCTTCCAGGCTCTAGTATGAGTGGCATTAAAGGGTTCTTTGCTACAGTTCAATTAAGCACAGACAACACTACAGATTTAGGTGAGCAAAAGAATTTATTTGCAGTATCATCAAATTTTGTAAAATCTTAATTTAATGAAATTAAAAAAACGCAACATAGAAACAAATGCAATCCAAGAATTTATTGTGTCAAACAATAACTTGGAAGGATTTTGTGGTGATGGTACTAGCATTATAGATACTCCTGACTTAGAAATAAAACATTCTTTTGCAGACCAAGTATACATAAGACAGATGACGATGCTGCCTAATCAAATTGTTGTTGGAGCAATACACAATCATGAACACGTTTGGTTTCTTTTGAAGGGTAGGGTTTCTATAAATGACAATGGAGTAGTTATAGATCATGTAGCTCCGTGTTATATGGTATCACAACCAGGCTCTAAGAGAGCCATATACGCTCATGAGCATTCAATCTTTGTAAACATCCATAAGAATCCTTCAAACACAAAAGATATAGATAAGTTAGAAAAAGAAATTGTATCTATAACAGAAGAAGACTTTAATAAAAAAAATAATTAATTATGTCATTTGCAATAACATTAGGAGTAGTTGGTATTGGTACAAAAGTATTTGGGGCAGCTCAAAGCTACAAAGCATTAAAAAAGCAGGCTGGCGAAGACAAACAAAGAGCCGAAGACCAAAGATTGCTTCTTGAAAATTTAGAGAACAACAGACAAACATTGACTAATCCATACGCTAACTTAGGGGTTGCTACGCAGGCTGCTGAGATGCAGATAGAACAGACGGATATTGCATTAGCAAATACGCTTGACACTATACGTGCAACAGGTGGTGGTGCAGGAGGTGCTACAGCACTTGCACAGGCGGCCTTACAGAGCAAGAAAGGAGTTGCTGCAAGCATAGAGTCACAAGAGGCGAAGAACGAGCAGCTAAGAGCACAAGGAGAGGTCGGTCTTCAGAACATGAGAGAAACTAGAGAGACTGCTAAATTAGATAGATACTCAGCGCTATCAGACCAAGCAACTGCTCAAGCAAGAGCAAGTGCTACTGGTCAGACTATGGCTAAACAAGCTATGTTTGACCTTGGGGGAGATGCTTTAATGGCAACAGCTACTGGGATATCTGGAGGAGGAGGAACTACAGGCAAGGAGGCAATAGAAAACTTAGTAGATCCTAACGCACCAAAAACATAATAACAAAAATGAGTTATAGAAACCCCACATCACAAGTAGATACATCATTGAGTGATTCTTTTATTAAAAAAATTAATAAGCTTGGTGAAGACATAAGAACTACAGCCACTAACGCATCAATGATGGGTCAGGCTAGAAGAAATGCTAACCTGAAACTTGTCAATCAGATTGAGAACAATGTAGAGAAACTTGTTGGTCAAGCACAAGATAAACTTATTTCTGAAAATCTTGAGGCAGATGGATTTGCAGCGTCACTTCAGGAGCAAGCAGTAGCCTATAAAAAAGCATCACTAAACTTAGCTACCAAGGGAGATTACCCTGAGAGAGCTGCAGACCTTGCAAAAAAATCAGAATTTCAAAACTACACCAAAAGATTGCCTACAGATATTGCTGCATTTAACACTACGGCAGAAGCCTTTAAAAAAGCTAGGGCAATAGGACTTTCAGGTAAACCTGGGTCTATAGATCCATACCAAACAGATCCTGCATATTTAGCTACAGAAGCTATAGAGTCTGGACAAAAGGACGGGTTTGTTACATATGAGTCAAGAGTAAATCCGAAGACTAAACAAATGGAAACTGTAAAGGTAGCAAGAGGAGAAGCTATAAGAGAAGCAAACAAACAGCAGAATATTGAAGGTGATGAGTATGTTTTATTTTCTAGTACTTTAAAGAAGGCCCAAACAGGAGCAGATGCTAGTAAATACAATCTTGGTGTTGGAGGTATAACTCCAGAAATATTTAATGGAGATGGTGGATTAAAAGCTAATTTTATTGAAGAAGGAATATATGACAAGAATGGTGTTTTAGTTGAAAGATTTAAAGGAGAGCCTCAAACTGTAATTAAGGTTGACAATGTTGGTAGATACCCAGTTCAAGTTAGAAATTATAATGTCGATATGATGTCTGAAGAAATGAAGCCAGCAGTCAATGCTAGAGTAGAAGGTTTGGCAAAAATAAATAATGAAGACCTAAACGCATTAGTTAGGTCTATGACTTATTCTAGGACGATAGATGGAGTAACCCAATCCTTTTACAAATTTGTAAAAATGGATGGAGGTCAACCAGTAAGAGATGAGTCTGGAACGGTAATGTATGAACCAGAAATACAAGTAGGTAATGGTAGAAGAATAGGTAAAGAGTTTAATGAAGAAAATCAAGACACAAATGGATACACTCCTAGCGATTTTGAATTAATTAAAAAAATTGCTCTTCAAGAGACGCTTAATAAATCAGGGGCATACAACTCTTCTGTAGAGGAGTATAAAATAGAAAAGCAGTATATAGCTGAAGAAAAACCAACGGAAGCAAAGACCTCTGAAGGAGATAAGAAAAGAATTGCTTACAAAAGTAAAATTGATAAGGCAATAGGTGACGTAAACTCTAAAGATATCAAAGGTCTAGTCAAAAGGCTTCAAGACCAACTAACTAATTTAGGTAAAAGTGATGACAAATATAAGCTTATGCCAGACCCTAATAATCCTAATATAATTACCCTAATTACTCCAGACAAACTAAGTGGGTTTAAGGGCGAAGAAGATTTTGATTTGAGCAATAGTGATGGAATCATTAGGTTGAAAAATACATTGTATAATAGATACGATGTATTAGAATCGGCAGAAGAGTCTTCAGGGAATGGAAGTACTAGCAGATTTAATAAATAAAAAATTGACATGAACGAAGAGGCATTTAAAGAATCTTATAGATTATTTTCATCACAAGGTTACAATGGGACTATAGATGAATACAAAAATCTTATTAGCACAAATTCAGAGGCAAAGAAAGAGTCTTATCGTTTGTTTTCAAGCGAAGGATATAACGGAGACGAAAACGAATTTAACTCGCTAATAGGTATTGAATTGGGAAAGACAGGAGCTGTTGTGGAAGGGGATGCGACCACATCAGCAGATATGGGTTCAGCATCGGTGGATGGTTCTTTGGAGCCTCAAGAAGAGCTTCGTGATACAAGCTTAGAAGACGTTTATAAAAAAGCTACAAAAGACAGTCCTACTGATTACAATGTAGAAAATCCTATAGCTCAATTTTTTATTGACAAGACTGCTGCATTTGTCTCTGGAGCAGGTAGCCTATTGGCTGGTGCTGCGGATTTGGTGGAGGCTGTTCCAGATGCTTTAATATCTAGCGGAATAAATGCTTACAATTGGTTTGGTGATGATGATACTGACATTACTCAAGAGACAAAGAATGAAGTCTCAAACTTTATTGAAGACATCTTTTTTGTGGATGATGCCCTTAGAATTGTTTCATCGGAAGCTAGTAAATTTAAAACAGTAAGAGACTCAGATGACGGAGAGGGGATACTAGGGGCCTTTGAAAAAGGTAATTACTTGGAGGCTATAGATAGGACTCTTTCTGGAGCATTTGAAGCAGCTCCCTCCGTAATAGCGGCAATTGTACCTGGAGGTATATACGTAGTCGGTGCTTCGGCAGTGGGTAGTCACTATGAAGAGAAGTCTGAGTTTAGCGACAAAGATAGAGGACTAGGAATGCTTACTACATCTTTAGCCCAAGGTGGAGTAGAAATGGTTTCAGAAATGGTCACAAGGGGTATATTTAAAGGTGCTGCTAAAACATTTAAAATAGCAGGTAAGTCTACTAAGGAATCCATCAAGGAGACAGCAAAGCTAATGGGCAAGGATATGTTTTATGAGGGAGCTTCAGAAGTAGGGTCGGAAGAGGTTAACAATGCAATAGACCAAATGTATGGCTTGAATAAGTTTTACGATAAGAATGGAGATTTTGACGGTACAGCACTACTTCAAAGAAGTTTTGACACCTTTATAATTTCTTCTATTTTAGGTGGAGCAACTAGTGCAGGTGGAACTTTATCTAAAAAGCAACAAGCATACAAGGAAGACAGAATGATGTCCCCTGAAATGAGAGGTGAGAACTTAAAGATTAAAGAGACCATAAAAAAACTAGAGAAAGAAAACGAAGGCGTTAATAACGAACAAGTAAACGATAAGATTTCTAGTTTAAAAACTCAATTGGATTCTAATGTTTCTTCAAACAGGGCTATTGTGGATAGCATGACAAAAGAAGATTCTAAAGAGTACTTTGATTTATTAGATAAAAACATAGATTTAAAGGCTGAAGCTAATAACTTAGACCTTACTGATTCGCAGAAAGAAATAAATTTAAGCTTATTAGAACAAAACAACAACAGGCTTAACGAAATATACAATAATACAGTAGCTACTAATAACGAAGCTGTTATTCAAGAAGTTGAATCTATAGAGGAAGATGTAAGTGCAGAAACTGATAATGCATTTACTCAAGATGACGCAACCGTATATACAAATCCTACCGATGATAAATACGCCACTATAAATAGAGGTGATCAAAAAGGTAATGTAAACCTAACCAAAGAGGAGTTTGATGCTCTTGATAAAGCTCCTGCCGAACAAACCAAACCTCAGACAGTTCAAGAACTTGAACTCGAAAGAAATGCAAAGTTGGATGAAATAAATCTTGCAATAAAAGAATCAGAAGCTAAAGGAGATACACCTATGGTTGATGGTAAGCCAGTAACGAGAGAAGATTTAGATTTAGTTAATAAAGACTATCGCTCTAAGATAGAAGAAGCATCCAAGACACAAGAGGAAGTTGTTGAGGAAGTCGTTGAGGAAGTAAAGGCAGAGGACGAAGTACCAGCAGAGGTTGTGAGACTAAGAGAAGAAGCGATAGATGCAGAACCAACAGCAGAAGAATTTGATTTAGGAAAGAAAGAGGTTGAAGATTTAAATACTGGAACCACTACTATATCTAAAGATATAAAAATATTTAAAGGTCTTGGAGGAAAGAAAGACTTAAAAGGCCAAAGGCTTAGTGCTCACGATGGAGTGAGTGGAGTATTTAGTGCAATTGATGAAGACATTGCTAACGACTATGCTAGAGGAGAAGGCGTTTCAGAGATATCGGTTCCTTCAGGAACGACAGTTGAAGTCATAGAGATACCTAGGTCTAAAGGGATGACAATGAGTGAATACAGGGCTAAAGAAGTAGAAGCCATAAATAACTCTGATGCTCAAATCGTAAAACTTATAACTTTAGACTCTAAAATTAAAAAAGGAAGCAAAAGCAATAAGCAATCTCAGTACATAATAAAAGACTCTGGGTTGATAGCTGATATGTATGACTCTAAAGGTAAAGCTAAAAAGAAAGGCAAAACAAAGACTCAAAAATCCATAGACAAACAAGTTGATAAAAAAATAGATTCTTCAGAAAAAGTTACAATTACGGCCAAGTCGGCTTTGTATAAGATGTTAAAAGATGTCGATAGGGGAGGAAAGTACGCAGCGAATGAAATAAAAGCATTTAGAAAAGACCTTCAGTCAAAACTAAAAGAACTTACAGAGGGGAAGAAAGGAGAGATAACTACAAAGCAAGCAAGTGCAATCATTAAAAAAATAAACACCGTAAATCCTAATAACTCAAACCAAGTTGATGATTTGCAAAATTATGTAGAGAAGGTATTTAACGATGCAGACTACTCGGATAAGATTTCTAAAGCAGAGAATGTAAGAAAACAAGTAAAGAAGGGTGCTAAAGATAAGAATCAAGAAGCAACTCTTGTAGAGTTAGCCAAGAGGTTTGCTAAGATAAACCCTAAGAACGTAAAAGACATAGATGCTTACATTGAGATGGCCAATAAGATTAAGGACGGTGTAGTAACCTCTAAGGTCATTAAGACAGACGTAAACTGGACATCTTCTCCAGACGTTGTAAGTGCTGATGCATACATATCTGATCAGATGGAGGTTCAGAATGAAATTGAATTAAAAAGAAAGTCTGAAGAGTTTGAAAGAGTTACAGGTATACCTAGCGGAGACTTAAATTATAATCAGATGATGGAAGTTCTATCTAGCGAAAAAGAAGTTGATAGTACAAAGGATACATTAATTAGAAAGGGTATAGATAAAACATTTGAGACCTATAAGAGTATAATAAACAGTATTATATCTCAAGGTGTTGACCCATTCACTGGGGAGAACCTTAAGTTAAAAAACAAGGAGTTAATAAAAGAATTTATGAACCTAGACTTGAATGGTCTAGAGATAAAAGAAGCTATTAGAGCTGTTGATTCTTTAAATAACTTTTTAATTAACGGCTCCACTGGGGGTATGCAAACAGTAGTAAGTAATCAAAAAGGTGTAAAAGGGGTGTTAAGTTTAACAAAAGTTGCAATAAAAGCTAGAGACCTAAAACTACTCTTTAGTAATCGTATAGGAAGATCTTTAGGACAAGGGCTTACTAACCTTCCTCTTCTTTTTGAAACTATGTTTCCTGGGCAATCAAAGGGAGCGAAGGTTATGAAAGCTATAGGTGTTACTGAATTAATAAATGGAGTAGCAAGTGCTAGAAGAAGTACAACCACAATTACAAAGAATTACTTAAGTAAGTTTGAAAAAACTAAGCCTAACAATAAGGCTTTCAATGATACGTATAATATCACAGAGAGAGGCATGATAGGCTTTATGACTAGGAATATAATTGGTGATAAAACAGCTCAGCAAAATAAGTTTGACGACAATAAGAGCTTGATTGAGCAAACCATTAATAACCTAGCGAAAGGGTCTAAAGAACAACAAAAGAAGGCTGAGACATACAAGGAAGTTTACGACTCCATACTAAAAGATTCTAATTCTATAAAGGATGTCCATTCGAAATCTGACAAGATAAACTTAAAGGGAGTTAAGTTTTGGCAGAAAGAATGGAAGGGATTATACCCTCAATTGGCTGATGTGTCTTTAAATGTATACAATAAGGTACTTAGTGAAGACATAGATTACGTACCAAGGTCTATAAAAAATGTAGATATAGCTGAAAAATCAGAATTTAATTGGGACGAGTCTGCGTTTGTTGGCAATGAAGGGACTGTTTATCAAAGAAAATCTGGTACACTTCAAGATGTTGTGGTAAAGGATAATATTTCTTCAAAAGGTAAAGAGAAATATGTAGACTTAAATTTTGATTCAAACAATGCATTCTTATACCAGTCAGCACTCACAGATGTAAATACAGCAAGCCCTATTAGACAAGTTAAGGGGGCAATAGAATCTAACTCTTGGTCTAAATTAATACCAAATAAGGCCGACAGAAATATGTTAGAGAATAGGCTAAAAGGATACGTTGCAAACGCTAGAGGGAAAGATGCCTCGATGGATGATTTTGCTAAAGAATTAAATAAAGCTTCCAACTTTGTAGGTAATCTAAGTACAACCTTAGCATTAGCGAGTGTATTTCAACCAATAAAGCAGGCTGCGCCAGTTGCAATCAACACTTTAATTAATACTGGAGGTATGTTGAATGTTAAAGAGGCTCTTACAAGCTCTGCAAATAGCTTTATTGACAAAACTGGATATGCTATTTCTAACAGAGGAAAGGAATCTCAAACTACTTTAGATGCCGACAAAGCATTAGAATCAATAGACAAGTCTACTTCAGCAAAAGCTTTGTTTGCAAACATCAAGAAAGCAAACAGTAAGCTACTAGACTTGGCATTAGTTAAGCCTGACGTTTGGATAGCAAGAGCCTCTTGGTTAGCTTACTATAAGAAATCTTTAAAGAACCAAGGTGTAGATATTAGCAACATGGATTGGGATACACACAAACTTAATAAAGAAGCTGGGGACTACGCACAACAACAAGTAGATAGGCAACAGAATGTTTCTGATGCTGATTTGCAAGGAGATATTTTGACTAGCAAAAACCCTGCAATACAGATAAGTAAGAAAATAGTCATGCCTTTCATGAACTTTGTTCTAAACCAAAAGGCTCGTATGTATGCTGATATAATAACTTTATCTAGTGACACAGCTAGTTTGCAAGACAAGAAGGCCGCAGGTAGGTCTTTAGCAGGGTTAAGTGCAGAGATTGCTGCTTTTACATTGATAAGTTCTGGAGCAAGAGAATTAATATGGACAGCCACTAAGTGGGCTCTTGATTTTGAGGAGGAAGAAGAGGAAATTAAGGACAGAAAGGAGTTTGAAAAAAGATTAATGTTTACTACTGTTATAAGAGATATTTTTTCTCCTTTACCTATGCTCGACTCACCAGTACTATATACTGTTGACCAATTATTAGAGTCAGGTCAAGAAGAAATCATTAACACTGAAATTTATGGGGAACAATTTAAAACATTCAATAAAGACAAAAAAGGGTACATTGAAAGTTTGGGATTGTATGGAATAGTCATAGGTAATTGGAAGGAGTGGGGAAAGATATACGAAATGGCTGTTTATGGAACTATAACTAAAGAGGCTTACGGTAAGAAAAAAACTACATCTATCCCAAAGAAGACTCAAGAAGCAATGTCCGTATTGTTATTTCTATCCGCAGCTTCTAATTTTGGTTTAGCACCATCAGATTTAAATAATATTTCAAAGAAAGCAATTAGAATTGCAGAGATGCAACCTGACCATCGAGAGAGCCAAGATGAGATAGCAACAAGAAACTATATGAGAGAAAGAGAGCTAGAAAAAAATGCGGAAGACGAATCCACAAAAAGAATAATGGAAATTAGAAAGAAAGGCTACCCTGAAAAATAATAAATTAAAGTATGAAAATATCACCAGAATGTAAAGCGGCAGCAAAAAGAAAGTATAAAGTATGGCCAAGTGCGTATGCATCTGGCTATGGAGTGAAATGCACAAAAGCTGGAGGCCCTACTATGAAGAGCAGCAGCAAGGGAGACCTTGGGCGTTGGTTTGATGAGAAGTGGATTGACATAAAGACAGGAAAGCCTTGCGGAAGATCAGAAGGTGAGAATAGGTCTGGGTATCCTGCCTGTAGACCAAGCAAAAGAATATCTAAAGATACACCGACCACAGCTAGTGAACTAACAAAGTCTGAAAAGGAAAGCTTTAAGAGAAAGAAAACTTCCTCAAAGAATGTAGGGAAGATAAAGAAAGGGAGCAAAAAATAAATAGGCGTACCATACCTAAAGCCCCTGTACTAAAAAACGCCAGTGATTAATTTCACTGGCGTTTTGTCGTATAGCATACTTATTTAATCTCGCAACCATCAGCTCCACAAGCAATCTCTCCTGCTAAGTCTGTTTCATCTTCAGTCTCAATTATCTTAGTAAGATCAACGTCCACAAGGTGCTTCATTCTTTCATCATACTCTTGCTCTGTGATGTCTTCAAATGGAGCTTGAGTATAAGTTCCTCCATTATAAGGTAGTACAGACAAACCATTATAGTGGTTTCTGTTTTCCCACATCCACTTACCTGCCTTATCCCATTCGTCTTCTTTCAAAGATACCGTAGCAGATACGTTGTGCGTGTTAGAACCTCTTCTATGTCCAGGCAACACCCATTCTCCAGCAACCTTTTTAATTCTCTCAAGTAAATCAAAAGGAGATTCATACCTTAGAATAGAACCTTTAGGAGATTTTTGTGGTATGCTAATTACAGCAGTATCGTGAGGTCTGAAGTATTCGTCCTCAATCAACTCTGGATGATTCTTTGATAAATACTTATACATTGACTCATTCTTCCCTACACGCACTCTACGGATATAATAGTCGTTATGCCAAGCATGAATACCAGATGAAGTTCCAAGCGCAAGAGAAGTCGTCCCAGCAGGCTTCACAGTCGTTGTACGTGCCGCTTGATTGATTCCAATCAGCTTTGCAACTCTTGAGTTTTCTTTCTTAACAACTTCAGCAGCCTCAGTCATATTATATCCAAGTACAACACCCGATCCAATACCTGTCATAGATACCCCAATCAAAGCATCTTTTTCAGTAGTCTCTCTCCATATACTTCTTAAGTAATGGAACTCAGTATATCCTGCTTGAAGCGTTCCAATAAGAGCTGCATGTTTAACTCTATTATTTAAGTCTTCCTGAGACTCAATGTTTGATGCGTTAACTTCACATAGGTTACAGAACTGGAATGGTCTTAAAGCAATTTCACAACAAGGGTTAGTTCCCCAATCCTTATCGTTATTAAAGTATATCCCTGGCTCACCTGCATTACTAAGCTCAACACGTTTCCATAGATCCATAAAGAAAGACTCCGTTACCTTATGTCTCATAAGAACTGCTGAGTTGTTTGCTCTACCTCTCTGAGGGTTTGACTCCCACCAGTCACCTGATTTGCAGCTAATCATATCGTTGTCTTCAGCAGAGAACAAAGCAATAAGAGCAGCTCTTCTAATACCTCCTGCAAGAACTGCATCTGCAATATGACATACTATGTCGTGAGTCTCTAAAGTTGTAAGACTATCTCCATCATTCTTTGACTCAAGTGCACTCTTTATTTTAAATATACATTCCTTAAGTGGCTGAGGTCCTGGAGCCTTACCTCCAGAAGTTACCAATTGCGCACCCTTTGGTCTAATGTCTGAGTAATCAAACTGAACCTTAGAGCTTCTGCTGTCGCCCATGTATGACTTCATTAAAACTTTAATAGCATCCGCCCATCCTTCAATAGAATCACCAATTAAGAATCTTTTAGTTCTATTAGCATGAGGCTTGCTTATTGAAGGTAATTGATTCACGTGGTGCTTCTGTACAGAGTAACCTACACCAGTCCCCCCAAGAAGTAGAAACATTGTTTCACTAAATGCGTCTATACTGTCAATGGGTAAGTAAGCACAGTTGTAAACTCTATTAGGAGAGATCTCAATAGACTTTCCTCCGAACTGAAGTGAACGCATTGACGGTAGGATTTTTTTATCATAAACTAACTTGTATGCTTCGTCTATCTGATCCTTTATTGCAGGATACTTCTTTGTGTGCATTGCCTTGTTTCTGTCAACAAGTTCCTCCCAAGTTTCTCTTCTGTTAAGGCTTGGTACAAATTTTGCGTACTTCATGTAGACTGTTATGTCCGATAATATTTTATTTGATATTTCCATTATTATAATCTGTTTAGTATTTCTTTTAGTTGTTCTGAAATTAGTTCCTCTTTGTTTTCTTTGATGTCTTTTATAAGTATGTAAGCCGTAATGAACATTCCAATCATTGCAACCATAGATACAAACGACAGCACTATCAGTATCTTAATTGCTAACATCATCTTCTCCTTCTTCTTTTTTTAGGTTTTGTTTTAACTTGTTAAGTGCCTTATCGTAATCTGGCATTAACTTAATTGTTTCTAAAGTACCTATTGATAGGTCCTTCATCTGAGCCATATCATTCATTATGCCCTGCATAACATTTGTTAGGGCTTTAATCTTTTTCTCCACTAGGTCTACCCTACTTTGTTTTTGTCCGTTCATTTGTTTTTATTTATAAATTGATAATGCTATCTCAAAAAATGGAAAGTACAAAACGTGTGTATTGTATTCCCCTTGATCGTATGTTCTAAATCCTAATAATATTCCAGGATATAATCCTAGCTCTAAAAACCAGGCTGATTCATTTTCGTCTTCTTTCATAATTTTTGTAAATTTAATAATTAAAATAATAATAACAGCGAATAAAGCGAATTGAAACTCGCCTTATTTGCGTGTTGTGTGTAATACTACTTACTAAGTTCAATTAAGCATTTTTTTAGTATTTCAAACGCCTCATCTTGCGCTTCATCTGTAGTTGAGAAGCCCGCCCCACGTTCGCTAGGTTCATGTAAGCTTTCTTCAAGCACTTGCAATGCTTTTTCGGCAGCTTCTTCTATTGCATTATCCACACGCTCTTGCTTTTCAATTTCTTCCATAGCTATTCCGTAGCCTTCCCAATTATCAACACCAGCGCATTCCAACGCACTCATTTTAGCTTCAATTAGCTCTAGTTTTTTTAATCTTGCTTTTGTAATTTCCATATTTATAAAGTTTTGTGGCTCTTAAAACGTACTACACACAACAATGTATATAGTTTATAAGCCTAATTAATATTCGTTTTCAATTGTAAATTTGTGCTATGGCTTACAAAACCATATACTCAACGTTATACCACATTTTCCCAATCTTCAACATTCTCCATTAATTCAACCTGTCCGTTTCCTTGTTCTATTATTTTATTTAAAACACTTAAGCCCCAAGATGTAGCAGTTCCATATCCTTTTTTGTGACACTTATAACAACTACCACTAAAACCAATAAAATAATAAAAGTTTTCGTCTTGTTCTACTTTACTAATTCCAGAATTTAATTTCCATCTATCACCATCTAAATAACCACCAGTCCAAGTTGCAAAAACTTTATAGTAGTTATTTGGCAATTTAACTATCACCCATCTGTCAGGTGATTCACTTATATTTCTATCCATATTATTATATTTTAAATTAAACGTGGTATAACACGGTATAAAAAATCGTTATGTGGCATTACTCAATCAAATCATCTACATCTATATTGTGTTCTGAAATAATATCTCTTATCTTATCCCATGCCTTCTGATAATCATAATCAGTATGCTTAAATTCTCGCCATCCGTTGTGGACTATTTCCCATAAGCAAACAGCCATATCTGTTGATTTAGCCAATCTTTTGATTTCAGTTGGGTCATTACTTTTAAATGCAACCTTCATAATGTTATTATTTTATATTCTATTTGCTTTTCAATAACTTCTTTAAAAAGAACACATCCTTTTTGTGCTATGCTCCACTTAACCCACTTGTCAAACTGCCTCTCAGCATACCTCTTTCTAGATATACTCTTATTAATCCTTGTGTTAGTTGTATTTTCTTGAATCATTTTTTTTGTTTCTCTAAAATTAATTTAACCGTCTCATTACACTCGGCTTGATTTTGTGGTTTATAAAGCGAAATACTTGGCTCTGTTACAGCTAGTAGTGCTTTGAATAACTTATACCTAAGAGGGAATGAATCATTAGCTCTACCCTTAGTCTCTATAATGAAGTCAGAACCCTCAAAGTCTGGCGTGTACTTTATACCAAGCACCTTTTTGTTACCTCTGTCTTTGTACTCACCCTTTCCGTTAGCTTGTCTTTCATAAGCCACTTGGTTGAACTCAAATGTTGGCAGGAGTTGGAAGGTTCTGAACTCGTACTCAAACTCTATTCCAGCATCTTTAAGTGCTATGTACATATACTTCTCAAGTCCCGATGCAAACTTTACACCATTATACTCAACCTTATTTGCCTGTACAGGCCCTTTCTTTCTTTTAAATCTTTTCTTCATTTGTACTTATGGGGGGTTTAATATAGTTACTTACTTTTCCTTTTATATACTTAACTTTCCGTATTTTTTTACAACTATATTTTTAAACTTAAATATATTTTCTAAGGTAGACCTTAAGCTATCTAAACTGTAGAAGCCTTCAACTAACTCACCATTAACTACATAGTCAGTAGATTCTATTACCCCATTAGATGAGTAGTTATGTCTTACTTCTATTATATTTTCTTCTTGTTTTTTCATTGACTTAAAGTTTCATTGGTTCAAGTATCGGAAGCTCTCCATTGTTTAGTACCACAGAGCAAGATACAAATGGTTTCTGAAAGTTCTTTCCATAAGCCATAGCGTATGAGTCCTTATCTATACCACATCCAACCTGCATACCAAATATCTTGTGCTTCTGTCCAACAGAGTACTCTATGTATCCTTGCGTGTGCAAGTGACCTTGTACCATTGAGTGAAGTTCTTTCTTCATCCTAGCTCTAGCAGTACCGCCCTCTCCATGTATGTACATCACATCGTCTATAATAACAGACTCAACAAAGTTCCAATCTGGAGCCTCAAGAACCTCATTGTAGGTCTTAACCCATTTCTTTGGTACACCACCACTAAACGCCTTACGGCTAATGATTCTGTCATGGTTACCTATTGTAACGTAAGCTTTGGGGAACGCATTAACCCAGCGTGCAAGCCTGCTGATTGCTAAGTCCAACTCATCTCCACCACCCATACCGTCGGGGTCTGCATCGTGAAATGAGGAGTAGCAATTGTCAATTACATCACCAATAAACACAACCCTGTTGCACTCGTACTTATTATAAACTTGTTTGCAGTGATCAAAGTATTCGTCTAAACAAAACGGCTCGTGTAGGTCACCTATAACAAGAACCCTATTGTCCGTTTCGTTATCACTAAGGTGAGTATCACCCTTTGTCTTTGTCATTAACCTCTCTATGTAAGTCCTAAGCAAGTTGACTTGTATTACAGATGTGTTTCCAATTAGCTTTCTTGCTGCTTCGGTATAAGATAAATTATTATAAATCTTATATAGACCAAATATTTGGTCATCTAAATAATTCCATTTACTCATGTTATTTAATTTTAATTGTTTCTAAATATGTTTGTAGCCCTGCTAACGCTCTCCAGGCAACCTTTGCTAGGTGAAGTTGACCATCGTCATCAATAGCTTCACCTTCGTGGTCAAGCAAGTGTCTAATCATTGCGTCGTAGTGGTCGTTACTCTTGGTTCTATCCCAAAACATTTCCTTGTCAGGGTGGTGCTGCTTGGTTGCAGCATAAGAAGTTTTAGATACCTCCTTGATTGCATCAGGGAAGTACTGTAGAACTCCTCTGTATACTGGCATTGTTTTTCTATCTCTCATTTTTTAAATGGTTTTGTTTGTTGGATTTGTCACAAATATATGCTTTTTTTGTGACAATTAGGTTTGTTTATATTTAATTTCCCCAGACTATATCTTTTTTGTTAAGAGCTATCAATGGCTCTATGTCATCTTCATTGGGAACTCTTCCGTTTGGCGTGCCTCCTAAAAGTTTAACGCTATAATTACAAACGATTTGCTTCCCATCGTGAATCAATATATAACCCCACTTGTCGTACTCTCTAAACAACAAATAACTTGGCAAGCCACTTATGCTACTCAAGGACACTAACTCTTGAAATTTAGGTACATTTAAAAAGCAATGTGCTTTCCCATTGTACCATTTACATTCAACCCAAGAAATTATATCTTTAGTTCTCTTGTCGTATAAGTAGCCATCTATTCTGTACTTCTTGCTGAAAGAAGGGAATTGATTGAAATCAACTTCACAAAGATTAGAAAAAACTTCTAACAGCCTACGCTGCTTTTTTAAGTCTTCTTTTGTTTCTCTTTTTTGTATCATGAGTTATGTTTTGGTTTATATTTATTGTAGTAATACCTGTAGTACTCGTGTAGTTTTTCCCATACCATAACCTTAGTGTACACGTATGGCGACCTATGTATCTTGCCATTAAGATCTATCTCAATCCACCACTCGCCAACAGCCTTTGCTAAAGGATAAACCTTAATGCTATTGTTTAAGCACCATGATGCTGCTAAGTGGTCAGAAGGTGTCACAAAGTAGTTACCCATGTCCCAAGGACCTTTATTCTTAATGTTAGGCATTATTAATTATTTACACTATTTATAATTTCCTCACAAAGCTCTTGAGGAATTTTAGACCTTTCGTAATTACCTTTTAATCCTTGAGTACCCGTCATAGAACCTCTTGGTGCAGGTTGATGGTGACAATTACTATTCCCATTAAAGCATATTTCCCTAGGCTTCCAACCATTTTCGTTGAAGATATCAAAGATATTGTTGCTCCATATGTCTGTTGGCTTTGCTCTAATGTCTCCATAAGTGCAGTACCAAACGGTTTCTCTTGGGTAGTCTTTAATTACATCAAGCTTTCTTAGTTTACCTCTTGGATTCTCTATAAAATACTTTAAGTTAGGATTCACCTTCAAGAAGTGTTGTATTATATCTAAGGTTGATTGAACATACTCAACGCCCCTTAGCGCATTATCTGACTTTGGGGTGTGATCCTTGTTCCAGTGTTTACCAATACTCGCTACTGAAAAGTAAGTGCAAGGTGGAGAGGCCCATATAACATCAGGCGTAAATGGCACTTTGCTTACATCAAACTCATTGATATCTACCACGTAATCTATTCCTTTAAAATCATTTATATCTGAAGAATAAACACTCATTCCCTGCCTCTCTGCTTCTTTGCCAATGCTCCTAGAGCCTGCAAATAGTTCTAATACATTCATGTTATCGTTGTTTATAATTATTCCCAAGGCATTGGATCACCTGCTGCACTATCTGTAACATGAGGGATGTAACATCCTGAGTTAGGCTCCCACGTGAAGTGTGACTCAGCTCCATTATCTCCAAGGTTCTGGAACTTAACCTTAAGAACCTTTACCTTTACTGTCTTGGCCTCATAGTCCCTATGAACTAATAGTCCATGATAACTTGCATCATACCATTCTCCACCACCCTTGATGTTATACATAGTAGGCTCCTCTGTCTTACCGTCACTACCCTTATACATTTTAGTAGGATGAGCAACAACAAATACAAGTACGTCGTACTTCTTTGCAAATATTTCTATCTTACTTAGGTATTCCATTGTGTAACGGTTGACGTCGTCTGAACCTCCAACATCTCTTACCTTGTTAAATGGGTCAATAACTAAGCACTTAATACCCTTTCTCTTGACCAACTCAGCACCCTTCTTAAGCACTGAATCCAACGTGTACCTCTCCATGTCTATATGGAAGTAGTTTGTGTTACAGTGATCAGCTATATTGTTCCACTTGTCTGAACCAATATCTTCTTTAGAAGGCATACCCTCCCAAGTCTTTCTCATTAGCTTATGTGCATGCAAATAAGTTGGTGCATTTTCAGGCGAAGCAAATGCCGTTTTCCAACCATAGTTTTTATTATACCCGACAACCATTTGGTCGACAAAATCGGATTTACCTGAGGATGGTATACCAGTAACAGTAATAAACTGACCAGTATAAGTTGAGAATATGTTGTCAAAATTATCAAGACCAATCTGAAATCCCTTCTTAAAACCATTGCGAACAAAATCTGTAATGTCGTCCTCAATATCTTTAAATGTAACAACGTTCTCAAGAGGTACTGGTGTAGCCTTGGATATTCTTTCTGAAAGTTTTTCTTTACCATGCTTTATTAAGTATTCGTTTGCGTCTTTGCAGTCATCAAACGTAGCTATATAGCATACTTCAGAACCAAGTCTACGTATAAGTTCTGCTTGCAGTGCCTGGCCTGCTTCATCTGAGTCTACTGCTAATATAATTTTTTCTTTACCATCTAAGTAATCAATACAGTTATCAAGGTAATCTAAGTTGTTTGTATTAAGTGTGGCTCCATTGGGTACAGAGATGGCATTCTTTACGCCAGACTCGTGCAGTGCTAGTACATCCATCTCTCCCTCAACTATAACGCAGTGGTCGTAACCTACAACACTATTTATATTGTAGAATACTTTCTCTGCACCCTTGTATAATTTGAAGTTCTTACGGCCGTCACGATACTTCACGTTTATGAGCTGGTCGCCCATGAAATAATTAAATTGTATTGTGTTCTCCTCTTTGCTTGTCTGAGGCATATACTCTTTGCCCTCTCCAACTTGCAAGTCAGTAAGGGTCTGCTCAGATATAGACCTTGACCCAAACCATTCGACAACCTTTGTGTCCTGCATTGCTGTATAAGGCCCATTGTTTGGTCTTATGTATTCTTTTTGTGATGCACCCTTTCTTTTGTATGTGTGTAGCTGAAAGGTGCTGTTGCAATTGTGGCAGGTTCCAAGACCTCTCATCCAATCATAGGATGCACATTTTGATTTTTTATTCTGAGGTTTTCTATCAATAGAACACAGGGGACAAATCCCCTGCGTCTTACCTTGTTCTAAACCATGCTTATTAAACTCATCAATTAAGAATCCGTTTATCTCTGTGTTCTCTATATCCATAGGTATGTTTTTATTAATCAATCTGGGAGGGTTCCTGCGTAATCTTCCAAGCAACTTGGACATATGTCAGCATGCTCCCCTCCCCTTTCTGACATAAGATCTTCGCAAATCTCACACTCTACCATCAGAATGGTAGGTCATCATCTTGAGCTACGGCTCTTGCTGGTGCTTGTGCTTGTGACTGCTGTCCATCTCTTGGAGCCGCTGCAACATTATCACCATTAGTCCAAACAACCTTTACGTTACCCAAATACTTCTTAGGAGCTTTAGCGTCTCTTTCCTCCTTAGATTGAGAAATTGTAACTGGACCTTGGTTGCCAAACTGATCAACCTCGTCATTAATTGATATTGATATAGGAAGGTACTGACCTTTCTTACCTTTAATAATCTTTGTTTTGTCAATCTCATTAAGATTGATACTTGCTGTTATAATACTAGCCATAATTAATTGTTTTGTGTACTAAAGAGTACGGTTTATAAAAAATTGTTTTGCGTCAAACGATTCGTCTTTGTAGAATAAATCGTATATGTTTGTTGCCTCTTGAACCTTCTCATAACCTCGGCTGTAGAATGCGTCTGAGCAGTCAAATAAGCCTATCTGATGAGTGTTCTTATCTATTACCAAGAAGACCATGTCGTATCCAAATAATACCTTGTAGATGTATGCTTGACTGTCATAATTATATTTCTTTGCAGAGTATGTGAAAGAGTTTATGTCACTCGTGGTCTTGAGGTCTACAATAAGTTTCTCCTCATGGTTTAATATGTCAGCCTTACCCTTCCACATATTACCATCTATATCTGCAATACCAGGAACTTCATACTCAACATTATCTCCTTGTATAAGACCTCTACAAACGTCATTCTCTAACATCCTTTCAGTCATAAGGTCAACCTTATCTGCTTCGTGCTGTAGTAAGCACATTTCGCCACCACTGAGTTCCTTGTACACCTTGGTAGTTCTTGTTGTTGCCTCTATAATCTTAAAGTTTTGTAACTTGTCTGGCTCAAGTATAGCTGTATGAAAGTAGTTACCAACAATCATTGCTGATGTCTTCTTAGTTTCCTCTCCAAGCATAAGTGGATTACTTAGCAATGTAGATATATTTGAGTTACTAAGGTATTGCCTACCGAATGTTCCGTAGTAGTCCTCATCATTAGTGAGTCTACTTAGTATTTCTTCTTTATTCATCTTTATAGAGTTGTTAATTTAGATTCAATCTCTTTAGACATCTCATACTTCTTCTTGATTGCATCAATCTTTCCACCACCTTTTATGTATTCCTTGGCCTTAGCAAATGCAGGATCGTCAACTGAAGTCAAAGACTTAGCGTGAGTATTTACTGCGTCACTATCAGCGGTGTCGTCTATTAAAAACAGATTACCTAGAGCATACTTCTTACCGTAGGATGATGCACTACCAAACTTCTGTGGCATCTGCATACCCTTTTGATCTAGGTCTACACCTACTATTGCACATGCATATATAGCATCTGTGCCGTCTGATATAGATGCGGTAGCTTCTAATATAGGAAATGGATCTGAAGTTATTAGTTTCTCTGTTACTATCACAGAGACTCCTAACTCTAATAAAAATGGTTTAGTAGCCTCTAGAATATCTTCGGCGCTTCGGAAGTAATACTTACCAAATGCATTGAATCTGCTTTTCTTTGATTTGAATTGTGTCTGGATTGTGGCCAGCTTTTCGTTGATTGTTTTCATAATGTTTATTTAGTTATTAATTATTTACAAATTTAAGGAAATTAATTTAATTATTCTTCGTACCTTTTAATATCTTTTAATTTATTTAGAAGCCTTGATAAGGCAACGTAGTCTCTAAATGATAACTTCTTTTCTGCCTCTTTTATTATTTGGGCAACACAAAACTCTCTGTGTCGCCCATTTTTATTATTTATACTGTCCATATCTATAAGTAATCTAATACCTGATCACTATCTACATTCTCAACTAAGGTATCAACTGCTTGTTTCTTCAGCTCAGATATTCTAACGTGACGGCTAACTCCTTGTATGTCCAAAACGTCAGCAATTTCTAATGCAGAATGCTTATCACAATCAAGGCCATAGGACAGTCTAAGAACTTCATACTCTAATTTATTAAGGTGTTTCGTCATTAATCCTTTTAAGTATGCGTTTAAGAACGCTATATTATAGGGTTCTGATTTGTCCATTATCTGCTGATACATTGTATCCCCATCATCAGTATGAGATATGTTATCAATACTTAAAAATATAGAATTAAAAAACAGCTGCACAAGCTCCTTATTGTCTGGTTCTTTACGCATCATGTTTCTTTTTGCTTCAGGTATACGCATTGATCCAACATTAATATCTATCTGCCTTCTTATAGCCCCTCTAATTCTTTTGCTTAGGAAGGACTTCATCGTCTTATCGACATCTTCCGACTGCTGCAACTTAATAAAGTCTACCTTATTACAAGCCTTAACCAATCCTTCAGAACCTATTTGTAGTAAATCATTTATTGTCATAACTCCTATAGATTGTTCACTACTTGCAAACTTCCTTGCTAAATTTTCAACCAATGGAAGAAATTTAATTATTAACTCATCTCTTGTATAAGCAACATATGGCTTATCTTCTGGCATAGATGACTTCACGTCATTCTTATACCGAATGTAATTCTCTACACTATACTTTTTCATAACACTAAATTTAGTTAGTGTTTACAAAAGATGTTTATTTAATATTTCTTTTTCTTCTCTTAGCTCATTGCTAATTGTTCTTAATATCGTCCTGTTACTGCAAGACATCAAAGATGCTATCTTTGAAATTGTAATTATTTCTTTTGCTGCATTAATTTCAAGCATACACTCATAGATATAATCTTCAGTTATCTTTTTATTCTTTCTACCTATCATTGAACCAACAATCTTTAACTTCTCTTCTTTAGTTAGACCACAAAACGGATTAAATATAATCTTTCTTATTTTGTTTTTTGGTTGTAAGTCAAGGTTGTATTCAATTAACTTACTAAGTATATCTTTTTTTGCATATTCTGGAGTATTAAATGTAACAAAACCATTTGTCTTTTCAGACACGAAGTTAACAATTTCTTTTAACTCATCTGTACCAATGTTTGGGTTTAAGTACCAAATCACCAATAAATGCCATTTAAGGGACTTAAATGTGTTAATCTTAGCTTCAGTCCTAAATAGATCAAAGAACTCATAAGTTCCATGCTCGTAGTAATTACCCCACTCATATACTTGCGTAGGCTTATCGTTTATTGGGTCTCTTCTACATATTATTCTTCTTCTATGTAGCCAATCAATATTTCTTTCATATAGCATATGTTTTTATATTTATATTAGGTGACAATAGCCACTTACTATTTACTTAGATTACACCTTCTGTCACCTTGCGTCACATCCTCAATAAATGTAATCTCTTATTATATTTTTTTAATAAAAAAATGTTTGTTTCATTTAGCGTCATATTGATTGCATCATTAATAATTTTATACTTCAATTCAGTAATGATATAATTCATATACCTAATGTGTTTTATAACTCTAAAGCTCTTCATTTAGTCTTTGTTTTAGTTCATCAATAACATTCTTGATTGTGTCTGCAATCTCGTAGTTTTCCTTACTCAATTGAAACAATAGTTCCTCTTGGAGGTCTTTTATTTTTTCAAGATATACTTCTCTCTGGGGAGTTTCTTCTTCTACTTCAAATATTATTTCAAAGTCATCCTCTTTCTCATGCTCTACCATCTTTTGTATAAATGCATCGTCAATCTCATCCTGTTTAATTGTTAATGCCTCAACAATCATTTCTGTTAATTTTCTCATTTCTTTTTCTGTCATAACTTTATTTTTTATATTACAATATTAATTATTTTTTGTCCATTGATTAGCCATAGCTTTTGCAATACCACCAAAGGTTTTACTTCTTAGGGTACTTCTTTCTGCTGATGTTTTAGCATCTTGCAAAGCTTTGTAGTACCACATAGCCATTTTTTTCTTGACTCCTTTCTTGCTTACAAACTCAAAGAACTCTCCCTTATCTACTATGTCAGTAGGAACTAATTCATCAAGATTCTTAAGCCATAAACAAGTACTCTTCTGTGCCTTATCTCCAAACATCCATGGCTGTATTATTTGATTTGGTTTTCTGTAATTTGTACTCATTATACCTATGGGGTTTTCAATTGCTATTTTATCTATTGGTGCATTTGCAAAGCTCATAAATAGATCTATACCCTGTTGCTGTCTACCATCTTCAATTTTTTCCTTGAAGTGCCTGGCTCCGCTAACTGCTAAGTGTGTGCAAGGAGGGAAGCAAATCATCATGTCATACTCACCGCTATAAGCCTCCTTTACTGCGTCACCTTTTATGTGCCACTCGGGGTGTCCTCCACTGCAAGGTAGTATATCACAACTGAATGCTTCATGTCCTAAATTTCTTAATTCTTTTGTTACTGCTTGGCTCTCTTCACAAGCTACTAATACTCTCATAGTTTTTATTTATTAAGTGAAACTAACGATGCGTCTATTAAATTCATTAATGCATCTTTAAAATAAACCAATGACGATACACCACCAATACTCCAAGTGCTTAACTCGTTAATAGTATATTCTCTGTCATAAGTTTTCCAATCATATATTGTATATACTTTGCCACCAAATGTCACAACCCATGTGCAAGTACTCTTCTCCCCTTCCTCATGATACTTTAAGGTTGGCTTACCTAAGGCACGAACCAATTCAACGTACTTAACACCTCTAAGCGTGTCAACCTTGCCAAATCCATCAATGTCATACATATATAAGTTGTACTTTGATACTTTTTCAATATTGTAAATTAAACTATTTATATCGTTGAGCTGTGGATTCATGTCAACTATTGTATCTCTATCGTACTTAAGTTCCCGATCAAAATCCATAAGGTCTTCAACCTTCCTCACACTGTGGATAACTGTTGCGTGATCTCTGTTAATATACTCACCCATCAGCTTGAATGTTGACCTCGTGTATCTCCTGGACATCCAACAAAACATATGCCTTGCCATTACTATTTCTCTATCTCTTTTCTTACTAAGAACTATGTTCTTGTCTATTGAATAATACCTGCACACCATTGTCATGATTGCATCTAATGCTTTTACTTCTCTGTTCATCTTATTTAGTTTTATTTGTTAATAAATTTTTGACGAAATCTTTATTTGCTTCATCAAATTGAATCTCTAAGTCTTCAATTATTCCAATTAATACCTCGCAACTCTCAAGTTCAAATTTCTCCCATACCGCTACATCACTTGGTATTGGTAGGTTTTTTGTACACGCATCGTAAAGAGATTCTAACTGCTCTTCCACATTGTCACCGCATAGCACAAAACTTGCGGCTCTTAATAAATTTGTCATCTTATTTAGTTTTATTTTGTTTTTGTTTATTTATTTGTTGTAATGATAGCTGCTTAACGTCATATACCATTCCGTCCAATCCATAATCACAAGTCCATCCTTTTTGCTCTAATTCTTTTTGTATTCTATTGCACTCTGCGTATAAATCTTTGTTATCATCCCAACTATCCACTATGTTTTTTATTTGCTGTGGTAAGTTTTCGTATTCCTCTGCTGTCATCTTAATTAGTTTTAGTGTTTATTTTAAATACTGATTCATTCCTTCCATATAATCCACTTCTCTTCTCTCCGTTGTATATAAGGTCACCTTTGTTGACTAGGTTTGTTACAGCTCTCCTAATGGACGTTATAGGCGTTTTTTGGAATATACCAAGACTTGCAATTACCGATGCTGACGTAGTGAAGTCGCTATCCATCTCTGTGCTGACTTTCACCTTATTTAATATCATTTGCTCTTGTGTAAGAGCCTTGTCTTTGTTCTCTTGAAGGTCTTGACCTACTTCATTTGTTGTGTTATAATACATCTTATATAGATTTAATTTGTTCCACTGCAATTTTTCTTAATTTATCGGCTGCAGTTTTACCGTTTAATTTTTCGTAGGATGAGATCCATTGTAACGTAGTAAATACCTCGTCATGAGTTTCTGCATCTTCAATTGACTTGATGATGTTATTATACTCAAGTTCATTTACCTTTCTGTCCATCCAATCCCATTCCTTACCACTATTTAACATGCTCTTCAATTTTTTCGTTAAAACAATCAGCTAAATCGCTGTAATTTACTGAGCTTAGCAGTATCCTTGTATACCTTATTACCCATCCGAATCCAGGTCCAGCACTCTCAAATACTATTTGGTTAACAAGGTCTTCCATGTCTTTTGCATTTACCTTGTCATACTCTTCAAATTTTGAATGCTTTAATACATCATCCCATATCAACCAAGTTTCATAGTTTAGCATTTCTAATCTTAAATCTTCCATAATAATGTTTATAATTTATTTTATTTGTGTAAAAGTACACATAATATATTAAACACTGTGCTTAAATTTACATATGTGTTTATCATAGTATGTTTTTATTATTTCTTTTAAAAAGTCGGGTTGCTTAATTGCTCCCCGACTTTTTTTATGTAATGCATATAGCATTTGTCGATACGAAGTATCACCATTTATTTATTTGTTTCTGCGCTGATAAAGTATATCTAAGTGCGCATAGGTCTTCTTTCGAAGTGTATTTTGATATCACTTCAAGTTCCTCTAATAAGTCTTCTTCCTCATAATCGGGAAGAGTATCCATCATTTCTTCAAGCCAACAACGTCTATCGTTTACATATAGATTCTCGCAATAAGTTCGCTCTATATTACTTACTTCATTGCCTTCAGTTCCATACGTTACAATTCCTGCGAAGTCTAGTCCAGGTTCTTCGTATTCAATCACGCCATCTAACTTGTATACCTTACAGATTTGTTTTGTAAATTCTATTAATGGACTCCACGCACTATCTCCATTGATGGACATTCCGAATGGATCATCATTTATTTCAAAATCAAACCACCTACTTCCATAATGATATGTATCTCTCTCATCTTCCTCTCTTATGTAATTGAAGTCATCCCTTATTTTTAATACATAGTCGCACCATCCATTTAGATAGTTAAACTTATCGTACGTATAAAGCCTATCTTCAAGCTCTTTTAATGAGTCTTTATTTCCTATTAGGGAAATTGTATTCCAACAGTTATTTGCCATTTTATTTAGTTTTATTATTATAGTAAAATCTCCACATTTTCATTTTGGGTCTTATTTGTTCGTGTACCACACCACATGGGTCTGATAATATGTTATACACTTCATCAAGTCTTTTGCTTAAGTACTCACATTGCTCATCATTAAATTCTCTGGACCCCTCATTGTTTATTACGTCCATAGGGTCGTCATCGGGGTGGAATAATGGGTATAAGTATTGTAAAGTAGTTAGAAATTGAATTGCCTGATCTTCTGTTTTAATCATGGTTAAATTTTCCATTGTTGTTTGTTTTAAAGATTAATATTATAAGTGTCCTCCATCTTGAAGTTCTGCACAATCGTACCTCCACTCTTCTTCAGATTCTATTTCATTCATAGATGAATTGTAGTTTGTATTAGCATCGCTATCTAACCCAAAGCCATATTCGTATTCTGAATTAGAAAATGCATCTTCAATCTTGCCTTCATATAAGTCATCTATAGATATTAAGAAGTCTTGAAGTGTTGCATCACCTCTATTGTCTAGTTTAAACTTTTCAAATTCATCCGCAGATACTTCTACTTCTACTTCTGCAAATTTGTGATACACTCGTCTTGTTTGAATTTTTACTTTCATTTTGTTTGTTTTTAAATTAATTCTAATTTCTCAAGTAATTCTTCTGACTTCTTTTTCATCATAGCGTCTATAAACCTTTCGGTTACAGACTCTCTTAAGAAAGTATTAAAATTTGGCGGAGTACCGATAAGTTTAGGTTTTCGGTCGTTTTCAAAACTACCATCGTCAGTAGTTATATAATAAAAGCTCCTTACACTATTACCATACTCAAGTTCTAACTCTTTTAAGGCATCCGTAAAATTACCTACGATTTCACTTATTTCTTTAATGCACTTTTTTCTTAATGCTACTTCTACTTTGTTTAAATTTTCCATTTTTGTTTGTTGTTTGTTTTTAAAATATTAATTGATTGTGTAATTGCTTGACACCTCGTCAAACTTTTTGTTAAAAATTCTGTGGTTTCCAAAATGAATTATTGCATCACATAGGTTTTCAAAGCCCAGATCTTTGCAGAACATTAGTTTTCTGTTATACAAGTTAAATGTTTTCATTTCTTTTTTATTCCTTGATTCATTGTCGTGAAATTCACGCTCGTATCTTTGTCTTTTCATAATATTGTAATTAATATAAGTGTGACTCAACTGCACTGTAAACAAAGTCACTATCATTGTTTAATGTGTCTAATTCATCGTCTGTCATTTCTCTACCATCATATTCTGCGTATGAGATAAATGCATCACAGAAATCTGGATAATCTGCGGTGTCTATTCCGTCTACTTCTACGTAGCTAATCTTAGCGTAATCTAAATTTTTCATTTGTCTTTTTTTTCGTGATTCATATAGCATTTTGTATTACCTACCCCATGCTTCTTTAATTGTTACCCATATTATTTTT
>Ga0196889_1000064_pt1 | contig 34269 bp, 47 predicted proteins | sample VirMetDEL_Nov_12_FD_166415 | JGI IMG/M metagenome (GOLD analysis project Ga0196889, IMG submission 166415) | Aqueous microbial communities from the Delaware River and Bay under freshwater to marine salinity gradient to study organic matter... | ecosystem: Environmental > Aquatic > Marine >...
GAAGGCTGAAGAAGAATCTCCAGTTTGAAGTTTTCCTCTCAGCAGCCAATTCAATAGTTTGTGTCCGATCATGATTTCTTTTTTGGATTATGCCTCTTGTCAGTGAATAATTTTTCTAATCGCTTTTCAAGGTCGTTTTCATCTAGCCAACCTTCGTTCCATTCGTGAACTACTTGCATAATGTGCTTTTGGCGGGTTGAGAAACTATCGCTCTCCCAAAACCAAGGGCGTGTATTCTTTTCTGGGCTCATGCTTTTTTCGCTTTAGCGTCTAAGATTTTAGCCGCTTTGATTGCTTGCGACTTCCACGAGGGCCACGCGGCTGAATCGTCCATTGCTTTAAAATGCTTTGCACCAAGACGAACTTTTTCTTCAAATGCACCTTCGCTAAATAACCAAGAAAACGAAGAAAAAACCCTTTGCGCTCCTTCGTGGAATCCCCCTGCGATCATTACAGAAGACGTGAAAGTTGCCGTTTCGAATAACTCAACTAAAAAAAGTTCTGCTTTCGCAACTTCGATTTGAGATTCGATTTGTTCTTTCTGAATTTCTAGTAGTCCTATTTTTTCTTGAGTTGTCATCTTTTCGTTGTTTGTTTGTTTGATAATGTAAAAGTAAGTATAATATTTTATACTACAACAAAAAAAGCAATTTATTTTTTTAGATTTTTAAATTATCTTTATGTAAATCAGGGTTTGAACATCAAGCAAGCCATTGACGCGATGAGAAAACACAAATTGAGAGGATGAGTAGACCGAGATTAAGCAAAGGACTCAACTGGCTTGTGGGAAGCCTAAAAGATGAGTCCAACAGAGTCCTAGTAATAGGAGACCTGCACGAACCTTTCTGCCTGGATGGATATTTAGACTTCTGCATAGAGCAAAAGGAGAAGTTCAACTGCAATAGAATCGTATTTATTGGCGATGTGATCGACAATCACTTTAGCTCATATCACGAAACAGACGCAAACGGACTCGGAGGCTCGGACGAACTAGAATTTGCAATAAAAAAGATAGCAAGGTGGCGCGATGACTTTCCGGTTGCTACCGTTATTATCGGAAACCATGACCGGATCATAATGCGCAAAGCTCAGACCTCCGCAGTTCCTACAAAATGGATTAGAGAATATAAAGATGTATTGGAGGTTGATCAATGGGATTTTGTAGACAGGCTCGTGATTGACGATGTGCAATACATTCATGGTGAAGCAGGAACAGCTAGAACCAAGTGCAAGGCAGATATGATGTCCACGGTTCAAGGACACCTACACACTCAGGCTTATACTGAATGGGTTGTCGGCCAGAAGTTTAAGGTCTTCGGCACTCAGGTAGGTTGTGGAATAGATCACAATTCCTACGCTATGGCATACGCTAAGAGAGGGAAAAAACCCGCTATTGGCTGCGTTGTTGTTCTTAATGAGGGCCGAACGCCTATTAACTTACTTATGGACTTATGATTGAAGGAGTTGCATTGTATTACACGGACGCGAAAGTCAGGAAGCTCATTGACAGGAGGCTTCACAAGATGTCTGTAATTTCCGCAAATCTAGGAACAGACTCTACGGAAAAGGAGAAGAAGGAGGCGAATAAAAGAATCGGAAGTCTAGAGGCTGAAATCAACAACCTATCGCCAAACTTTCTAAAATCACCAGAGTAGCCTTATCCAGTTTTTTCTACTGTTAAAAGCAAAAAAAAACTCGAAATTTCTTCCGAGTCTTTCTTTTTTTAGAACTTACTTCAGCTTCTTATAAGCCTCCCAGTGATCATCGAATCCTCTCTTAACTCCATTCTGAGCTAAGAATTTGACGAATTTCTTTTTCTGCTTTACAGTGTAAGCTTTCAAAGAAATGTGGATTCGACCAACTTGGTAGTGTGAAGCTTTAGTCATAATTAAGGAATTGTAATTGTCTCGCTAACAAGATATGTGTCATCATATCCTAAAGTGGCAGCATCAATTCCTAGAGCAAATGTCTCTGTTGAAGAAGCTGGAGTTGTGATTGTGAAGTCGTAAACTCCATCAGCAGACTCTACTACTGTGAAAGGCTCTGCGCCTGGAGTAGGCGTAAGCTCATTCAAATCGAAGTCAGCAGCAACCAATCCGCTCACCTTTGCGCGAGTCTTTGCAGATCCGTAGTCGGTAGTGATTGTCATCGTGAATCCGGTAGTAGCTTCATTTGAAACAGCTCCGTAGAGGTCAACCAAACCAGCGATGTCGAGCAAATCAATTCCAGAGAACTCAGAAGCAAGAACCATTCCTAGTTGATCATCCGTGAAGTCCTGTCTCCACTCGAAGTTCAATTGAACTTTTGGAACAGTCGTGTCGGTTGTTTTGATGTACTTAGGGCTCCAAGTTGCTGAATTGATTGGAAGAGGAGCCATGTAAAGAGGATCTGTGACAGTATCACCAATCAAGTTTCCTTGCTTATCAACAACGTAAGCTCCGAAAGTAGTACAACCCCAAGAGATGATCTTGCGAAGGTAGTCCGGTGTCTGGTTGATGATGATCGCAGTGAAAGTACCAGGAGCATCTTGAACCTTTGCAGAAGTTCCGTCTTCAAATGTCTCAACGACATCATCTCCACGAACGTCCTCGACATTCAAAAGATTTCCTATTGGATACCAACGCTGATAAGGATCTGCATTGTTGATAGCTGCGTCGACATAAGCTTTGTCAAACGTATCAGCTAAAGTGATTCTATTCAATGTGCCATCCGCTTGAGCTAATGGAACAAGGATTAATTTTCGAGCCGCATCTTGCATCGGCATACAAGATGGCCGTCCTGTGTTCAAGAAGGTCAAATCGCAAAGACAAGTTTTCATTGAGATTGATTTTAGATTTTTACAAATTTAAGCATTTTCTTCATCATCTGTGAGATCTTCTATTTCTATTGGTGGCAATTCTATTTCAGTTGTGTTGACTGCTTTCCATTCGTCCAGAATAGGCTTGTGCTTTATGTAGCTTTTGCCCTCAAATTCTATCGGCTCTGTCTGCCAAGTGTCTTGGTTAATCCGACCAAACAGAAATTGGTCTATTTTGTCGATGTCTGCCTGAAAGTCTAATGTCTCGAATACTATCATACTATTGTTGTCCAAGTGAATCCGTACTTTGTCCCGAAGGCTGACCCTCTTGCGTTTATCTGTGTCAGGTCGTAGCCGTTTCTAAAAGTCATTGTACCAAATCGCCCCCTACTTCTTAATTGAGTTGACAACGCCCCCAACCAACCGAAAGAACCATTTTCTTGGTGTTGGCTTGCGCTAATTACCAAAACTCCATTTAAGTATAAGTTCGTAGACGCGCCCGTACCTATTAGAGTCCAAATACCGTCTGTATCTAAATTTGTCGCTGTGTTCTGAGTGGTGTTAGTCGATGCGCTTAGTTCTTTTGTTCGAATCCTCGTGTATCCTAAGTCCTCAAAGCCACCAAGCGAGCAAACGGTGTTCCCGTATTTACTGCCAAGCCAATCGAATCTCGCCACTGTATCAACCCGCCCAACAAAGAAAAACGAAAACCCATCTTTCAGGTGTGCTGCGAATGGTCTATCAAAATACATTTGGTCAGCCGCAAAAACGACCACAGGTTGATTATTGTATGACGCATCCGAAGCGACAAGGCTTGGCTGTGTTGAGCCTACATGTTGGTTCGCGTTGTTATTCTTTCCGCCTTGGTCAGTCATTACACTTACCGCACCCCCACTTTCTACAACCGAATCCGCTTCTAAAAATATCTCATCGCTTACATCGGCACTTGCTGTGATGTTTATCGCTGCGGGGAATGCCTCGGTTGCCCCACTTGGATATGTCACCGTAATATCAGAAAGCGTAAGCGTGCCAGCACTTTCAACTGTGTTAGTGTAACTGTTGTCTGAGTTTTCGACATTTGCATCAGGTGCTAGAACTGTGTCAGTAACTGTGGCTTTTACTGAGTTACTTGATAAAACTGTGCCAAGAGTATTAACCACATTGACAGTTGAATCAGCGACATTATAAACTCCTGAACCCTCTGCTGTTACAGTTGCGCTTGCAATTAAAGTTCCATCGCTCTGGTTAATGTTAATGGTTGCATCGCCAATGATAATATCCTCGCTCACATTGCTAGGAACTAACTCTGACCTAAGAACTGCATTTAAAGTGTTTTTAATTACAGCAGTAGCATCCGGAGCAGTAATAGTCGACGCATCAGTTGCTAAGACGTTTGTGGTAGATAATGTAGACCCGTCCGTATTGTCTAAAGTAATGACGCTGTCAGGTATCCTAAAATGTGCACCTTGTTTTGAACCTATTAATGTGCTTCCACTCGATTGTCTTACCTCGATGTTTAAGGTTCCGCCTGAAGTTACATTGTCAAAAAATACACTATTTACATTCACCGTACCATCTGCCGCTAAACTACAAACTACATTCACAACAGAAGCCTGAGTGAACGTGCTCCCATCGCTGTCTGTAACTGTGATGTCAGGAAGCGTAAGCGTTCCACCACTTGCAACAGTATTCGTGTAACTACTGTCACTATTTTCTACTGTAGCGTCTGCTGAAGGCGTACAAAGTACGTTTTGGACACTAGGTACAGAAGAAGTTGAACCATCTGAATCTGTAACTGTAATATCAGGCAAGACTAAAGTAGCTCCACTTGCTACAGTGTTCGTGTAACTACTGTCACTATTTTCTACTGTAGCGTCTGCTGAAGGCGTACAAAGTACGTTTTGGACACTAGGCACAGAAGAAGTTGAACCATCTGAATCTGTAACTGTAATATCAGGCAGCACTAAAGTAGCACCACTTGCCACTGTATTAGTATAGCTTGAATCTGAGTTCTCAACAAAGCCACTACCGCCTCCACCGCTAACAGTGTAAGAAGAGCCTGCGTCAACCATTGTAATTATATTACCATTAGCGTCTAAGATAGATACTTGAGGACATACGCGAGTTGAAGCAGTATCAGAGCAATCAAAGTCAACCATGATAGGAAGATTGATAGTCACCTCTATTCCTGAAAGCGTTCTCTGAAAGATTCCTTGAGCTTCAGTACTTCCTAAGTCTCCGCCTCCGATAGTCAACTTCGCATGATTTGTAGTTTCGATCACACCAAAATCACCAGTTCTTTTATTCGCTTCAAGCTCTACAAGAAACAAATTGACAAGAGTCAGAACCGGATTCAAGATTTCTTCATACATCTGTTCTGTGTCTCTCGACCAGTCATCTGTATTTGCAAAGAAAAGTCTGACTTGACCTTCGCTTTCGATTTTGCTATCAAGCTCTGAAGGCCGTGTGCGCTGCTGATTTTCAAGCATCCAAATCAAAGGCATGATGTCCAAGTCTTGCGGATCTGAAAGCTCTGTCAGAACAGCTTGATACTTGCCATGCTTGAAAGTCGGATTCCGTAGAGCGAAAATACCTGGAGTCGGTTCGACTGCTCCTTCAAGAATCAAATATTCATCTTGAACAAAGCTTTCAACAACATATTGAACGCTACCAATTTCAAGCTCAGAGAGCGTGTTTAAATATTGAGTGTTGGAACAATATACTTTCCAGTTTGAGCCAGAAGCTTCAACTGAATCAATTTTCAAAGTCACTGACATTGAAGCAATAACTTCTCGAAGCAATGTTGATACTTGTAGCATATTAAATTGGACTTTGATATTCGAACTCTATTCCTTTAAAATCTGGATAAGTAGCAGCGTCAGACAAAACAAAAGCCTGAAGCAAGCTAATCGCTTCAACTCCTCGATTGTATAAAACGATTTCAAGCTTGTTGATACCTTGAGCTGAGACTGCTGATTGATTGACTCCATGATTACCTGAAGAGAAATTACGAACAGATTGTCCAGTTGTGACTTCAAGATAAAAGAGATACATCAAAGCTCTCTTAATTCCTTCGCAGTACCAATTCTGGCTATTCTTATCGAAGTCGAAAGGAGTGAAAATATCAAGCCACTTAGCTGAAACAGGTACGAGCGGATCTCCAGCAAGATCATCAATCAAAGCTTGTCCAAGTGTTGAGCCGAATATTTGCTTCAAATAGTGAATCTCTTTCTCTGCAGAAAGTATTGAAGCGATGGCAGCTTTCGTGTTTTGATCTTGTGCTAATTTTAGATCTCCATTCAAGAAGTCTGTCGTTGATAGTATTTGCGCCATGGAACAAAATTAAACAAAAAAAGCTCGAGAAAAAATCCCGAGCCTTTCTAACCAAATTGTGAATCTAATTTACTCACCTTCAGCTTTCGCTTTAGGCTTTGCTTTTGCTTTTGGAGCCTCCTTTGGAGCTTCATCAGCATACTTCGCAACTTTGTCTCGATGGATAAGTTTGGAAGCGAGCGATGAACTCACTTCCAATTTCTCATCCTTCTTTCGTGTTGCGAAATCCGTGGTGAATTGAATCACTCGCTTATTTCGCTTCGCCATCTTATGTTGCTAAAGTTACAAGAGCAGCAGAGATTGAAGTGCACTCCAAGAAACCAGTCTTGTCAGCTTCACGGATAAGCAAAGAACCTCTTCGCTTTCCTTTCAACGTGATCAAGTCCTCTTTGAAGTCATCACCAACATAGCCAGTGACGATTGTAGTTCCTTCGATTTCGTAAATCTTACCATATCGAGAGTCTCCAATCACACAAGTATTGGCAGCCATATCACCATCTTCAATGACTCGCATACCCATAACAACATTACCGTTTCCATCAACGAATGGAGGCATAACGTAATTATCATTGGCATCTTTAGTCAAGCCCATGTCAGTGATGTCTGAAATGTGCATGATAGCGAAATCCGGATTGTACTTCGATCCGTAGCTCTGCATGATGATCTCACGCATTTTAACTAAAAGATCGTAGTTCGATGGATTGCTGATACCAGCAGAAGGTGGAGTGAAAGCAGGAGCAGCAGCTTTCAAGGCTGTTACATAGGTGGTATTCTCTACAAGTGCGATGTTGGTAGTCAAGAAGTTGCTCAACTCGCGAGCAAAACGGCCTCGATCGTAAAGAGTTTCTTCAGTGATTGGAATAGTATCTCCAATCTTAGCAAGACTCAAAGAATACTCAGTCCAGACAGCAGTTGATTCTGGAAATGCAGCTCCTTCAGCAACGGCAGCAGCCGCTCGAACGATAGAGCCTTCAGTCCAGTCAGAGTATCGAACAACGCCATTAGACTCTGAGCCTACTGGAACAGTTCCAAATACGTCTTTGACTGAAAGCTTCACATGACCAAGCTGACCGATTGAGTTGAGTCGAAGAGCATCTGTGCTGCTTACAACACTCGCAGCAGTAACATTTGCTTTGATGTTGAACTCAACGCTTCCACGCTTCTCGCCAATCTCTTTCTTGAAAGATTCTGCTTTCTCATTGATAGCAACTTCGATTGGGCTTTTTGATGAACCTTCTGAAGAAACTAGCTTCAAGCTCATTGACCTCATTGCTTCACCTTGCTCCTTCATTGCTGATTTGATGGCTTTCATCTCTTCAGCACGAGCTTCATCTTTTTCACGGATGAGTTCTGCAATCTCCTCTTTTGAGGCTTTTTTTTCTACAAGCTCGGTTTGAGCTTTGATTTGCACTTCGATGAAGTCAGCCCAAAGTTCAGACTGTTCGTCAGCCGACTTTTTACCGAACTCCTCAGAAGTGATTCCTTTTTCCGTTAGGAAAGTTTCGAATTTCTTTTTCACGATTGAAAAAATTATTTAATGAATGATAAAAATGTTGATTTCGGTTCGTCGGCTTCCTCTTTTCGAGTGTCTTTTACAGACGGCTTTTGAAGTGCAAGTGACTTATAACTGTGCAAAAGTTGCAAAAATTCTTGTTCTTTCACAGGATCTGCGCTAGTTATTTTTTTCAAATCTGATAAAAAGAGGTTTGATTTCTCTTCAAGCTCTTCTAAAAGTTGCTTGATTTCCTCTTCAGATTTTGTTTCGTTTGGAGTCTCTGGATTCGCTCCGAAGGTTACAAAAGAACCTTCATAGAGTTTCACCTCATTCAGTTTGTAGTAGCCTCCATGAGTTTTGACTGCTTCAACATCACTGCCAGGATAAGCAGCAAGAAGAGCGTCGATCTTTTCTTCTTCTACTGAAACGAACTCCGCTTTGTCCCACAAGTAGCGAAATCCAATCGAGTGCTCTCGAATTACGCCTTCTTTATACATTTTCCAAGCGTTTTCGCCTTCTGTGTGAGTTCCGATAGTTGATTCGAAGTACAAGCCTTTCTCATCTTCTTTCAGCTCTGTAATCGTTCCAACTGGTCTGCGGGTATCGTGAAAAGCAAGATGAGCAATCTTTCGATTTCCAGAACTTAGCGGGCCACGATCATTGATAGATTTGGAAAAAGCTCCAGGCATGATCATGTCTCCATCTGAATCGATCACGTTGAAGGCAGAGAAATATCCTTTCACCGAACGGCTATCGCCTTCAGCTTTCAACTCCATACCTAGAGCAGCTGAAAGAGTCTTCTCTTTGTATTGGTTTTCTGTTTTCTTAATTTCCATCGGTATTCGAATTTGATATTTTGACTGGATTCAACTGATCTCCTCCTTCAATTTCTTCAAGATTGTAAATCATTTCACGAGCTTCATTCGGAGTCAAGATTCTCTTTTGTACGTCTTGACGGATTTGTTCGTGCATCTCTTCTTGAGATGGATTCAAAGCTTCGATTTCTTTCTTGTTAATCTTCAAGCTGAAAGTTGCTGTGCTTCTTTCATTGATTTCTCGAACAAGAGTTCTGTTGAGTGTACTCAAAAGAAGCTCAACATTGGGGAGAACAGCTCCAGAGTAGTGAGCTTTCATAGCTTCTTTCATGTTGTTGTAGGTGCTTGCTTTAGGATCTCCGTAAAGAATTGATGGAGTTCCAAACAATCTACAAATCTGACGAAGGTGTTCCATCTTGCTTTCAAGGAGCTTCATATCAGAAGAAGACATTCCAAGCTGATGGACTTTAATATCACCGCTGGTTGTGATAACACTGTTTGTCCTGTGCGCCCCTCCCATTCGATTATTCAAACCTTTGTCAAGATTCTTCTGGTCTTTTGGCATCATAGGAATCTCAGCTTTTCCAGCTGAGATGATTGCGCTTGTACCTCGATTCTCGAAGATTGAAGCTTCTGCAATCTGAAGATTATTCGAAGCAAGCAAGACAGCAGCTCCAGCTTGCATAGGAGACAAGCCGTCATTCAATGCTCTTCCTATTGAACTTGGATCAAAGTATCTCAAGTGAATCATCTCCTCTGGAAGAATGTCGACTCTTTCTTGTCCGTATTCAAATTTGTATTTCTCTACTGTAGCAAGGATTGAGTCCTCTTTGCTTTTAACAACTTCCACATTCTGGCAAGGAAGAGTCTTCATCGAAGTGGAAACAAATCCAAGCGATTCTTTTTCTCTCCAGATAAAAGAATCTCCAGTCGAAAGCAAGTAGACAAAAATCTCATACCAAAGTTGTTGTCTGCTCTGCTCAGAGTTTGGAAAGTTAATAGCTTGATACAATTCACCTTCTTCAATTTCTTCATCGTTTCGCAGAACTTGAATAGGAACAGCAGAACAATCTTTTGCAATCTTATCGACTATCGAGAAAAATTCTGAATTTGAAAGAAAGCCTTGATTGATTGCTTCGCTGTTCGAGACTCGATTGAATTCAAACGGCTTCCCGATCTCGTAGAAAAATGATTGAAACTGCTTAGACGGGTGTCGAAGTCCTCGAAGGAAGCTTCTAAATGATGAGGCCATGTTGCAAAATTAAGTATTTCCTTGTAAACGAATATGTGTAAAATAATAAGCAATCGCATCGAGAGCATGATTGAACTTGTCAATCGGTATTTCTCCACGCTTATCAATCCAAACGTAATTGATCAACTCACGCTCTAAATCAGGGGAGTCTTCAATGATGATGAGGTAGTCCATGATTGCACGAATCCGAGAAACAATGCCACCAATTCCTTGCTTGTGAGCTGGAAAAATATTGTAGCCGTCTTCCATTAAATCAATACGTCCTCTAAGATCTGCTGAATCAGCTACAACCAACTCATCAGTGACATTTCGAGCCATTATCTTTTTGATATTAGACATTGCAAGTCCTTCTTGATAGCATATCTGTTTGACGTAAATGATTCGCTTCTTTGAGTCGATTGCTACTTTCATCAATGCAAAAGGGTCTCGTGTACCCCAGTCCAATCCAAAGCCATAAGGCAGAGACTCATCAAAAGTTCCTCTCTTCCATCTGTTAAAGATAGCACCTTCTAGTGGAGCGTATTCACCAAGACCGTAAACCTTCCAGCGATATTCGTTTGCAGTTCCAGCTTCTATATTCTCCGGAGTAGGCTCGTAAGCTCGAATCTTTTTGACAAGCGATTCATCAAGAAACGGATTGTGTTCATACGTTGACTTGATTGTTCTAACGCCCACACGAGATTCAAACCTTCTATCCGTGAGCCAGAAAGTAGACGAAGGATTGAAGTCAACCCAAGTATGAACTTTGGTACGTGAATAGATTGCTTCAAAAACCTCGTAATCAATACCATTCACCTCATTAAAGAAACTAAAATCACGCTTCCCAGATTTTGCGTCCTGCTCATTCTCGTAGGACTTGAACTCAATGATTGATCCATTTAAGAAATGATAAATCCTATCGCTCTTATTGTAGTGAGATATGATCTGATGGCAGAACTCACTCGACTCAAATATCGATTGAGCATCTCTAATTGCTCCAGCTTTTAAGTTTGGTATGTCTTGACCTATGACAGTGATAACAGAACCAGGATTCATGTAGCCGACTATAAAAAGAGCCTGCATGATGCAATAAGTCTTTCCAGACGAAGTGCCACCTTGGTTGATAGTCAAATCGATTCCTTCTGGAATCTGAATGTTCAAGTCGAACAGCTTACTGGTCAGAAATGGTGTTGGCATGAACTTCTGGAGCTTCTCCGATTGAATTAAATTGAATGACTCCAGGAGGTAGACTGTGAGTTCTGTTCTGAGTTTCGATGTAGCCTCTTTTCTGACCTCGCGTCTTGAGTAGAAAAATCACTGCACCAAGATTTCCTTTGCGAACTAACTTGATAAGCTGCTCTTCTGCTTCGTCGAGATGTTCTTCAACAGTTGTGTTGATTACTTCGTCGATCTTCTCTTTGAAGCTCGTATCTTCTTCGTTGTTGTACTTTCTGTAATACCAATTCCGAGAAGCTCCGAGTTGCTTGCAAGTCTTCTTGATGTTGCCTGAGTTCTGCGCAAGTGCTTCAGGAAATTCTTTTGCTAGTTTATCTGAGAGAGCATTGTTCACTCAACAAAAATACTAATATTTTATTTGATAGCTTCTCGCTGCCATTTCTTGACAACCTTGTGAGAAACTTCTCTTGATTCTCCTGTGTTGAGGTTTGCTACTTGATGCATATGAGGAGAGCCGATTGTTCCCCAAACTTTGTAAGTATCTCCGTTCGAGAGAGTGAAAGGCTCTAAGCTGATCACCATCTCTTCTTGTTCTTTCGTGAGCTTCATACTATGACTACTTTTTTTCGATTGGCTTGAAAACAGCCGGAACAAAATCAGGATTGAATTTTAGCCACCTGAATTTCTTCACCACAACACAATGAGCGACAAGCTCTTCATGTAAGTCAAGGAAATTCTGATAGAGGATATCATAAGAGAGCCGACTCTTTTCATCGAATATCATCTTCAAGAATCCAGTTGTCAGCTCAGTGTATTTCGTCAGATAGTATCTCTCTTCCTTTCGAATGCTTCTCCTGGCTCTTCTATTCTCAGTCGCAGTGTTGTAGCTGTAAGCTCTTATCACTGGAGCTTTCTCTTCTTCAATTTCCATGGTAGATGATTTCTTCAAACAACTGCTTGAAATGCTCAAAGCGTCTAACAATGAGATAAGGAAATCCATGCCCGCCCACTTTCATCTGCCACTCAAATTGATCCTTTGACTGCTTTCCTGTCTCCGTTTTTAGCTCGAAGAAATACGCTTGACCTTGCCAGAGAAATGTGAGATCAGCAACTCCTTTGACAAGTCCGACAGCTTTCAACTGTGCGCCTTGAATAGCGTTCTTAGGATTGTTGAAGTTGTGATAGAGCAGCCCTCTCACTTCTGGAAAGGTGTTGTAAGCCCATTGATAGCACTCGGCTTGAAGTTTGTTCTCGCTCATTCTTGTTTGATTAAGTAATCCCATTCTGGAATCGTTAGACAAATAAATTCTTCCGGTGACTTACTGATCACAAACTCGCAGAAATCTCCGACAGAGTAGTCTTCTGTTTGAGTGAGCCAAAGCTTCAAAGCTCTGTGAATGTCATCGCCTTCGCCTAAGTTGTGCACTACTTCAATCGTGTGCTGAGTAGCTTTCGAATCCTTAAAGCTCATCTTTGCTTTAAAATATTTCTTCTCGTTCATTCCTTTTCTTTTAGTAGTTCTAATATTGCCCTCATATTTGAGGAATACTCCTTTCGATGTGTTGCGTAATCTCTCACCCTTATGACTTTACTACTCAACCCCTCCACTTGCTTTTCGAGGGCTTTGTTCTGCTCCTTCACCCTTTTGGCTTCTTGTTCAAGGGCTAATCTTTCTTTTCTGAAAAACTCTGTTGCTTCTTTACTCATCGTCTTTGGTGTTAGGGATTAGTAGCCGTGATCAAGTTTGTAGTTCAAATAGTCTTCTTGAAGCTGACTCTCGTAGTATTCTCGCCTCATATTATCCTTGACCAACTCTTGCTGCTCAATGATGTGGTGCTCACTCGCTGAGAAGATTTCAAGGAAAAGATCCTCATCTTCATAAAGCAAATCTTTGCCATCAACCATGATTTCAATCTCGTCGTGATCGAGCGAGTATTGAAGTTCGTAGCTTATTCCCTTGTATTCGAATTTCGTTGTTTTCATCTTTGTTTGTTTTCCATTTTGATAACACCCTCAACATAGTTCTTCGCTATTGTGAGGCTGCCTACTGTTACAACATAACACCCTCGTCTTGATATATCCCATTCTCGACTTGAATACTTTGAGATAGACCACTCTTCAAAGACATATTCGCTTTGATACCCGTAACCTGGATCGTATGATGTTTGCTTTGTGAATTTCATCTTCGTTTGTTTGATGATGTAAATATAGTATAAAATTTTCTACTAAAGCAACAATTCTCTTTCTTTTTCTGTTAATTCTACTCCGAAGACTGCTCGAAGCTCTTGAGGGAAGTAATTCATTAATCCGCCTTTCTTGAACTTGACTGTGTAAGTTCCTTCCCATCTGTTGTAGGAAATCAATTTGCATTTCTCAGATCCGTCTCTCGTGATCTTCGTCAGCTCATAAGCTGGAATAGTGATTCTTTTCATGACTAAAGTTTCGCATCGCTTAGAATTTCGTAGTCGAAAATCATTGTCTTCCCGTTCAAGAGAACGAGCTTCACATCAACCTTCTGGTCAATGCAGATGTTGTAGGCACTCTCCTTGCACTGATTTTCGCTTCCCTTCGTGAGCTGCTTGCAAACAATGTGATCAACCTTGATAAACTCTTGAGCTTCTTTGATTTGATCTTCGTAGCACCAATGGCCGATGTCGAGATCGTAAACCGGAAGACCTTGCTCTTCTCCTTTCGAAATTATCTTTCCTGTGTATCTGTCACCACCGTTGTCGGTAAATGTGACGATGTCTCCTTCTTTGAATTTGTGATTCATCTTCTTCGTTTTATAGGCTCATTAATTTCTCGATGACGTTCTTGATGTCATCCATTCTCGCAGCTTCATCCATTGTGATAGTTCCGTTCTCTTGCTTAGTTTCTAATGCTGAGTAAGAGTTGATCAAGTTGTTGAGTAGTGCTTTCGTTTTCATCTTTCGTTGTGTTTGTTCGTTTGAATAATCAAATATAAGTATAATATATTATACTACAACAACAAAAGAGAACTTTATTCTTCAAACTTATTCGCTGACCTCTCGAGATTAGTAGCCCAAGCTATGAGAAAGAGAACGAGAACGAGCTTCCAGCTAAAGAAGAAGAAGCCAAGACTCCATGCTGTGATGTAAAGGAGAGAGCTAAATATCTTCATGCCGCTCCATTTTTTAATATTAAATTTCATAGTCTACAAATTTAGAATTATTGATTTCCTTTTTCTGTCTCCAAAGCCAGCCTTGAGAGTACTGCATTTTGAAGCCGTATTCTTTTAGCTCTTGCTCTCCTCGTGATCGCATCACACGCCAAACAAGAGCCGCTTTCAATCTCTTGACTCGCTGCAAATGTATAAGCTCCTCGATAGATAGCGAAGAAAGTCTTCGACCTTTTAGCTCTGTCTTCATGCCTACTTCGACGAGAACTCCTTTCTTCTCATACTTCTCGACCTCGTGCACATGACCGCAGATAGGACACTCACGATCAGAGAGCAGCATCATAGCTCCGCAAGATTTGCACTCTTTCACCGGAGCCGCCATCTCAGCAGCTCGCTTTCGCTTCGGCTTCTCGAGCTTCCATTCTCTAGGCTCGTTCCAAAGTCCATGTCGATCATGATTGCCTCCAAAGTCTAAGATCATGAAGTCTTCCTTTCCTTCTGAGATTCGAGATCCTCGACCGCAGCACTGAAGCCATAGAGGCAGAGACTTCGTTGCTCGATTCATCACTATTGTCTCGATGGTAGGATCATCAAAGCCAGTAGTGAGAATACCGCAATTATTAAGAACAGCAATGCCGCCACTCCGATACGCTTCCAAAATTCGCTTTCGTTCATACTTTTCAGTGTTTGAGGTTATGACTGCCGAGTTGATTCCAGCTTCAAGAAACTTCTGATGAGTCTTCTCAGCGTGTTCGATGTTGCAATTGAAGACAAGCGTCTTTCTTCCGAAGCTCTTCTCTTTCCATTTCTCTATCATGCCAGCATAGATGTTTGTTCTATCGAAGTGAAGCAACAAGCTCTCATCTGTGAAATCTCCTCTGCTGGTCTTCAGATCATCGAACTTATCCTGCATCTGATACGCTCGAACCTGGCTCAAGAAGCCTAGCTGCTGAAGATCCGGAATATCAATCGGCTGGACGATGTTCGTATAGTACTCAAAGAAGTGTTTTCCTACTGGAGTTGCTGTCGCTCCTATCACATAAGCATCAGGAAACGCTTCAATGATCTTCGTAAAGTTTCCCTTATGAGCCTCATCGATCACAATCAAATCAGGCTTCAACTCAGAGATCAGCTTCTTTCTTCTCGACAGCGTCTCCACCATAGCGACGTGAAGCAGCGCATCAACATCAACATTTTTCGACTCTGCTCGAATCATCTCAGGCTCATTTCCAATTCTTCCAAGAGCATGAAAAGTCTGATCAAACAACTCAATTCTATCAGTCACTACAAGACAGCGAGTTCCTTTCATCGTAGCTCTTCGAACCATCTCAGAGAAGATGACTGTTTTGCCCGCTCCAGTAGGCAGGCAAAGCACTTGACGACGATGAGACATCGAAAAGCCCTTTTTAAGAGTTTCTATTGTACTCTTTTGATATTCCCTTAATTCGATCATAGTAACAAGTAGCAGAAGAGTAACACTTCAAAAATTCTATCTGTTACCCTCGAAAGGCTTTCTATCACTAGTAAATTTATAAAATAGTAACAGGTAACTATTATTGATAGACTAATATGGAATGACTTATACATAGTGTTTAGATGACATGATTTTTTATCATTACTATTCGTTGGATTTATCTGTTACTTCTGTTACCCTAAAACGGAAGTGCCTCATTATCAGGGCTTTCGCTACCTTCGAGGGGTAACACATAGTAACGTCGGCCTTTGATATTGTTGATAGATTTCATTTCTGGCTCTCCAAAAAGCCGTCGAAGTTCTCCTCCGAATCGTTTCATTGACATGATTCTCTGTCTTGTTTTCGTCTCAATCGTGTCTTTTATTTCGGTTGCCGTGAACCAAGAAGCGAGTGTTTCTTCTCCTCCGTCCGGTTTTTTGAAGAACTTTTTGATCAGTTCTTGCTCAAAAGCGATCGGCTCGAAGTGGGTAGAAACGTCAGCGAGTGAGTGAAGTTCTTCTCTCGATAGCTGCCATTCGTGGCCCTCTTCGTAGAGTCTGACGCATTCCATGAAGAGTTCTTCTTTGTCAATTTCGTTGTATGCTGAGTGATTTATGAAGTCAACTTCTATCGGAAGGATTCTCGTGTTTCCGGTCGGGTCGTTTACAATTTCAGGGTCATTTGAAGTTCCACAAAGTAGAGCGAGCCTGTTGAAGTCTTCGTTTGCTCTAGCGTAAGGAGCTCGAAGAGAGAAGACTTGCTTCGAAGTTAGTTCTTTGAAGCGTTTTTCGTCTTGCTTTGACTTGCCTCCCATTTCATCATCCATGACTATCAGCTTCTGGCACATGAGCAGCTCATCGTCTTTTCCGGAGTCTAGTTTGGATTCTGCGTAGTATTTTTTGATCTTCGGAGGCAGTAAGCGTCTAAACCATTCAGTCTTTCCTGTGTTCTGTCCACCTGTGAGAGCTAGAACTGAGCGCACTGGATGGCCGTCGATAGCTGCTGGAAGTGAGAGCATCCATTTTCGAATAAAAGTCGAAGCTCCTGGAGTCGAGGTGTTTATCGTTTTGATGATCGCGTCGATGTTTCCAGAAGTCGTGCAGCGTGGTCGTAGTGTTTCTATGAAGTTTTTCAGCGGGTTATACCTCGGGGTGTACTTCGAGAAGATGACTCTCTCAATCAAGTCATAGGTGACAGATGTGGAGTTAAACGAAGACTTTGCTCTGATGAATATTGTATTCAATTCATCTCTATCTAAGTTCAAACCATCTTCTTCAATCATTCCAGTGATAAGGTTCTTCTTCAGTTTGTGGTTCGTCTGAATCCATTCTAGTAGATTCTCAATCAACTGCTCTGGATCGTTCGACATGAGCTTCAAGTTGATGTCATCTCTCGAGAAGACTTCGTTGACTAGGTTTCTCGCTTGAACGTCTTGGATTCCTTCTAGTTCTACAAGCTGCTGAATTGCTCCTTCTTTTGTTCGACCTGAAGATTTTGCTAGAGCTGCTACTTTGACGGCTCTGTTCTTGTTTTCTTTTGGTGGGTGGATTCCTACTTGGCCGAGCATCCAGTAGAGACTTCCTACTGTAACACCTGAGGCGTGAGCTCCTCGCAGGCAGTGCTTCCATTGCTTTGAAGCTTCCTGTGAGTTGTATTTCTCTGAGGTAGAACTAAGAGCGTGAAAGAGATCTTCTCCAGCGTCTCCGAATCCGTTAGCGATAGCGAAGCCAAGCTTCAAATAAGATTGATAGTCTGGAGCTATGTTGATTCCAAGCTGGACTGCTTCTTTGATCATCTCTCCGACTGTATCTTGAGGCAGTACTATCGGCAGCGATTTCGGTTTCTCTCGCTTTAGAGCTTTAGTCTTTGATTTCTTCGAGCGTTTATTGACGAAGATATTCTCATCAGAGCACACAAATCTAAGCGAAGCAACGTTCGATGGTGCTGGGTCTAGTGTTAGTCCGTATTTCTCAAAATAGTAGTTCTGAAGCCATCTAAATGACTCTTTGTGTTTACTTCCATCGATTTTTACAACTACAACTCTACCTTGACCGCTTATCGAGCTGAAGTAGGCATAGGTGTAAGGATCTCCCATAAGGTGATCCATCTCCGTGATGTGATCAAAGTCGAGAGCTATGAATCCTGAGTGAGCAATCAGGTTGTCTTCTTTACGAGAATGAGAGAAGGCTCCAGACATTGTTACTGCTGGAACCTTCTTTTTCTCTCTCGATTGCTCGTCTTTTGATTTCGCTGCTCTTACTCTATCCTGAGCCGCTTTCCATTTTCCTTTTTTGATAGCCTCGAAGAGCTCATCGATAGTGATTGACTTTGTCGGCTTGTGTGCTTGCCCTTTCTCTGGCAGTGACTTGAAAAATGAAATTTGACTCATGTTGTTCTTCTAAAATGGGAGATCGTCTTCTTCAAATTCTTCTTTCGCTGCTGCCTTTTTCTCAGGCTTCTCTTCAGCGGCTTTCTCGGCTTTTGCTGGAAGTCCTCCTTCTTCATCAGTCCAGAAAACTTTTCCGTTTCCGATGTAGTTTTTATCCATTCCAGCTTCTCTATTTTCTTTTGACTGAGCTATCCAAGCAGAGCAGTCCTGATCGTAGTCGTTTACTTCATCATTGACCGCAACTGTGAGGTCGAGATAAATCCCTTTTTTGCCTTCGAAGATTCCAGTCTGTTCGAGAGGAATCATGATGCACTTCATCCCTTTTTTTGTGATGTATGGAGCTGACTCCAACTTACTCAAATCTACTTTGAGTCCTAGCATTTTTGCCATCGTTTTTTGTTTTAGAAATAATTCGGAAGATTGAAATTTAAGATTCCAAATTCATTAGCGGCTTCCGCTCCGTATGACTTTGGATTTTCACTTGATAAAGCTTTCGCTGCTTTCTTGAGTAGCTCTCTGTATCTCTTATCTACAATCGAGCGATCTACATCAGTGAAGTAGTAGAGAGCGTAATTGTAGGGAGCTTCTTTTTCAACTGCAAGCCAGTAGTATTTGTCAACTGACTCCATAAGTCCAGACTTGATTGCTCCATCGATTTGCATGATTGCTTGGATTGGATAAAGCAGTTGAGTCGCTTGTTTTGCAAATGCATGAGGAGAAGCGTCTCTCGTTGTTTTGATGTCGAGCTGAACATTCTTGTTCGCTTTCGCAACGTCTGGTCGAGACTTTAGATTCAATCCTGTTTCTTCATCTTTCCAGAAGCAGCTCACTTGATATGTCGTAGCTCCGAGCAGAGCCCAGACGGTAGGATCTTTCTTGAGTTGAGCAATCATTCCGTTAATTGACTCCATTGATTCTTTTCCTGTATCGCTTATGACGTAGCAATTTTTTGGAAGTTTGTCGAACCATTCTTGCTTTGCTTCTTTGAAGACTTTCGATGCTGTTGGAGATAGGAGCTTTGGATTTGACTCGAGAGCTTCTTTGATCCAATCATCTGTTGGCATCACTTTGACTTTCTTATCAAAGTCTTTCGTTCCGTTTGCTTCATCCATTAGAGCGAGCTCGAAAGCGTTTCCGAAGTCGAGGTGAGGAATGTGCTCTTCCTTCATTTTTGTACTCATGTAGTGCTTTAGTGAAAGCTCTGAGTGAGCAGCTTTTTTCAGCGTCGAGGCTGAAATATCTGGAAGTTGGTGGTATTCTTCAATCGTAAGATCTGTTCTGATTTTCTTCATCTTCGTTTGTTTTATACCTCAAAAGCTCCGCGACCAGAAGGAAGCGGAGCGAGTGAGGTGGTTTGTTTTTACTTATCTGAAAATTCAGAAAATAAGCGTTTACTAAAAACGTGCTTTTTTCCGTCCTTCGCTATGTGTTGAATTGTTTTTTTAGTTTCCCTTGTTACCACTAACACATCTCCTTTTCTCCAATTGAAAACTGTTGATCCGCAATGACAATTAAAAGTTACTGTATTCATCTTGTTTGTTTTAGATTGTTTGATAGAACAAATATAGTAGAAAATTTTATACTACCATCAAAAAAGCAAATTTATTTTTCAAGATCCGCAACCTTCGCAGTCGATATGACTATCCATCGGCTTCGTTCCGTTGATTTTCATTTCAAGATTATGAATCTGATCACGGATTTCCATGTCTTTCATCATGTCTCCGGTAAGCTTTAGCTTCAGCTTCTCGACCTTGTTGTGCAGGGTTTCTTTTGATTCCTTGTTTGAAAGCGGTTTCTTTTCCATGATTATGAAGGTTTTATGATAGCGGAAACACCATCGTCTTCAATTTCAATTGAAGCAACAATGAAATTCGTTTCAAAACTACTATTGTAAAGATCATCTTCCTTTTCCTGGTTCAGCTCTAATTTACCAATACTTGAAAGAGTACTGAGGTGAATGGAATCCCCAACTGACAAACGAAAATTCAATTCCACTATCCAAACAAAAGGAACTTTATACTTTTCATTATAAAGCTGAATGCTGTGTTTTATTTTTTCCATGATTTTATTTTTTGAGTCGGGTTCCTACTTTTTAGGGTCATCCATTGCTTGAGAGTGATCAACCCAAGGTGAGTTTATTTCCGGAACATCTCTTCGATTCAAATTTGCGCCAAAAATAGTTCCTAGATTTTCAACAGCATCTTTGATCGCATACGATTTCGCGGCTGGAACGGCTAACTGAATAGCGTTCGCTTTGATAGCTCCTAAGTCAGCGGCAGAAGCTCCTTTGTCTGTCTGTACGTTTACTGCTCCAACTCCGTCGACATATCTCCAGTGATTTGTAATTGGATGCAAGTAGTTGACTCGAACTGTCACTTGAACAGAATTGAAAAGCGGCTGCACTTGCTTGACTTCAATATCAAATTGCTGGAAGATCTTACGAAGCATCTCTTCGATGATCTCAATCGGTATGTATTTGAGTTTCTTCTGAAAAGGATGAGTCCTTACCCAAGATGGTCGAGGCTCTTTCGATAGCAGTTGATTGAAAGTTTCAATCTTGCCTTTCAACTCAAGTTCGGATGCGATTACTTTAATCGCTGACTCCTTCTTCGCTGGTAGTTTTTCAGACATCTTTCAAAAGTATTGTGCCTCCGTTCTTGCGAACTAAAGCTTGACCGACTATGAATACAGCTTCTTGTATTCCGTTTACTTCTACCATGATAGGCTCTTGATTCTTGATTGCTTCTCCGATTACTCTTCGAAAGTAAACAAGATTTCCAGTATTTTTTTTCTCGTGGTAGTCCTGGATTGTAGTCCACTCTTCAATTTTTACTGACATTATCTAAATTTACTTGTGTATAATTTTGATTTGATTTTGAATTTCTCTCTCAACTCTTCAAGATGTTCTGAAATTGAATCAAAGGTTGAAAGAACTTCTCGACATAGCTTTTCAATTTCTTCAACTTCGCCATCTTCTTTCTCAAAGTTTACAGCTTCAGGATTTGAAAACTTATCAAGTTCCTTGACGATGTCAAAAATATTTTGATTTGGAATCTTATTGTTTGGGCCTACTGGCTGAATCAATTCAAGTATTCTCTTTTTTGAGTTCAAAACAGTCGCGTGATCTCTACCGCCTGAAACCTTCCCAATCTGAGTAAGCGTGAAAGGAGTGTTTTTCGCTGCGATGTAGTGATACAAATGTCGAGCGAGAACAAAATCTCCATCTCTTCTTTTGCTGATCACGTTTTCTTTTGCTTCGCCCATGATCATACAGACATCGTTCAAAATAGATTCAAGCTTTGAAAAAGCGTATCTATCACGGAATTTTTTTCTTGTTTCGTTCATCTTCTTTCTTGTTGTTTTATACCAGTAAAGCCTCGCAATCCAAAGAAGGCGAGGCGATACATCAAAAAACAAACGTCATTCTTCAAAGCTGAGTTTTATTTCTCTCAGTAATTGATCAGGCTCTCTTTCAGAGATTCCTTTTTTTGCTTTTTCAACAGCTAGGTCAAAAGCTTCATTTGCTTCTTCAAGTGTTTGTCTTGCTTCAATACAAGTGATTCCTTTCCAGACGAAGTACCACATTTTTTGATTTGATTCTGACCATGATTTTTTGAGTGTATAGATTTCTTCTTTCATCTTGCGTTGTTTTATGCGTTTTGTAAGTAGGTGAAAAGAGTATTCAAGTTTGTCGTTCTTAAAACTTTTTCGCCTTCTTCATTTGTAATTAGATAAACATTCCCATTGTCTGTAATGTAGTTACCATTTGGAAGTTCTATCTCGTTTCCGTTCTCTGATAGCTTACTGATTAAATTGTTAATTTCTTGAGTTGTCATCTTGTTGTTGTTTGTTTGTTTGTTAATACAAATATAGTATAAATTTTTATACCACAAAGAAAAAAGCAAAAAAAAGGCCGAGAGATGAAGCTCGGCCTTCCAAACAACGAAGATGTTTCTTCGGGATTGAAGAATCAGCGTGACAAATATAAGAAAAGAATACCTATAGCAATCACAGAGCTGCTACCTATTGAAGAAAATTTGTAGAGCTTTTTCTTTCTTGTTTCCTTTTTAGCGTGGCTTTCAATGATTTGGATTTCCTTCCGAAGAGCGATTTTGATATTCTCATTTTGAGTGAGTCCATTCTTACACTCTTCAAGCTGGAGCTTTTGCATAAAAATGATTCCATCTTTTGTAGAAAGCTTTTCATCTCTAAGCTTGAGAAGCGAATCGAGCTCCGAGTTCTTTTCAAATAGATACCAGATCTTCTTTGCGTCTTCGCTTGAGAGTTCGTCAGTCTGGGATTTCAAAGCCGTCGAGCAAACTACGAGCAGCAGCGAGAGCAGTGTCAGCTTCAGCGTTTTTGATGTCATTGTATTTCTTTTCATAGTAGACTTTAGTTTCAATGATCACTGTATCAACTTTCAACTCTACTGAAAGCAGCGAATCTTTTATCTTTTCAAGCTCTTGAATCCTCTCAAAAGTGTCTTTTAGTTTTCGCTCACCTACTTCTGACTCGATTTTTGCTTCCTCTAGCTTATCTCGCAGCCCGTAAGAGGGTAAAAAGATGATTCCGAGTAATACTATAACTATGATAAAAAGAATCGCTGAGATGAGCTTAAAATCTCTCATTTTTTTGAGAGCTTGTTCGAGAAGTAGCTTCTAATGGATTCAAAGCCGCTTTCGATTACCCAACCAATAAGAGCTGAAGACATTAATCCGAGCACTAGAGCCCAGATTGGATGCCAAGAATCTCCGAGAATAAAAAGCCATTCCCATTCCTTTGAGATTCCTAAGTCGGCAAGAAATTTGAAGATGTCTCCACCCCAAAAGCCGAAGACTAAAGCAGAACCTACTCCAAAGAGAATGTCATCGAAGCGATCCTCCCAGTAAGACTTCTCGAGATAGTCCTCTTGGTGCTTGTTAAAAAAGTAGAGCTCTCTAAGTATAGCACCTAGAAGAGCAGCAGCGATAAATTCGTTCATGGTCTTACTATTTTAATGTGATCAAGACCAGTGTTTCGAACATCTGAGTGAAGCCAAGTCTTCGCGATTGCAGGATCTTCTAGAGTTGTCAAGCCTTTCTGCATGAATAGATCTTTGTTCTCATTGATGATTTTCTGAATCTCAATGTAGTCGGCTTCGTACCTAGTCCCGTTCTTGATAATGATGTCACAATCGAAAGCTCTTCCATATCTGTGTTGGCTCTCTGAGTTTGGTCTTTTACTGAACTGACCTTCATTGTACTGCTGCGGCTCTCTGTAACCTCTACCGATGTAGCTTCCTCCAACGTGCCAGTTGTTGATCACAATAAACACGTCATCCGCTTGATAGTGCATCGTAAAGAACTCCTTGTAGAACTGAGCCAACGAGAAGAGTTTCGGATCTACAAACCACATCGACTTAGCACCCCACTTCGACCAAGTGTTTTTTGAAACAAACTCTTGAAGACAAAAATTTTCAGCAACTTTCATTTTTTTGGTTTTAGGTCGTACATCTGATAGAACTTCTGCAGATCCTTTTGCTCTTGAAGTTTGTAGATCACATCTTCTTTCCTGTCGTTCTCATATCTGACAAGAAACTTATTGAAGTCGTTTGATAACCTTGTTAATGCTTGCTGTTGCATCCCAAGAATCTTCATGGCTTCAATTCTTGTCGGCTCACTGCCTTCACGATATTCCTCCACGCTTTGCAATCGAACTTCAACAGCTCCAACCCAAGACCCAAGCATAACAAAGCCAGCGATTAAGCCAACTATGATTTGAACAATGTTAATTCTATAGTTCCATTTTTTTTCTGAACCAGATTCCTCTGTCTTTGTCATGAGTATAATTTTCGACGATTCGAGAACCGGTCTTTGAATGTAAGTTGAATTGACGGCTTCGTGTTTGTTCCTTGATAGTTTGGTTCGTAAGCTCCCGAGATTTCGACAGACTTATCGATATAGCTTCCAGAGTTGTTCCAAGAATTATAATCAGTAATCAATATTTCGTCTGCTTGTAGAATATCGTAGATGATAACGTCATGGACCTCAATTGGCAATCCTCTCAAAATCATTGTGTAATCTTCGGAGTATGTTTTTGACACTGAATCTTCAAAACCGTTCTCGTATCTTCTTGACTCTGTTTCAAAGCCTCCTTTTTTGTAGCCAAAAATTCCGTTGCAGATTCTAATTTGATTCCACCAATCTAAGCCAGCAAAATCGCGAGTATCTTGAGAATGTCTATCTCCGATAACAGAATCCCAAAGCCATTCAATTCGAACACTATTGTCAACAGCATATTGAGAAAAAGATTCCAAGCAGTAAGAATCTGAATAAATCGCTGTTGACGTCAAGTCAAATTTGACTCTATATTTTCCAGTGCTGAAAGCTGAAAGCACCTCAACCCAGTTAATTCGATAGCCGATGAGATTGTTGTTTCCTTTCGTTTCAAATCCTAAAGCGTAGAAAGTTCCATAAGTATCATCAACTAAAGCTGCTTGAATTGTCCAAACTCCGTCGACATACTTTTCAAGCTCCATATTCACAGAGCTATAAGATTGAGGAATGATTTTCAAGAAGCTAGTCCAATCGTTTCGGTAGTTGTCTGCATCTGAAAGATCAGCGAAGACGCAAAGATTGTAGCAGCATCTTTCGAAAGGATTATCATTAAGCGGTAGAGTAATGATTTCCCTGATTCCGTCTATAACTAAGACATTTTTCTTTTGAATCTCTCCCCACTTGCTCATGTTGCAAAAATATAGAATTAAATCGTACTTGATGCCTGCGCAAGTCTGGCTGAAATTGTAAAGTCAGTTACTCCGTCAGGTAATTCTGAAGCTTGAACAGTACATTCAAGTCTTATGACATTTCCGCTAGGATTTGAGATTGTAACCTTACCACCCGTGCCTGATAAGAAAGAAAGAGAGCTTCTATTGTATTCGCTCGAAGCGGAGTCGTTTGCGATGTATGTTCCTACTTCTTTTGGTATTACTCTAATCAAGCCCCAAAGATCTCCGACTGCTGGAGCTGCTGAGAGATGTTCGAACTCTGCTCTGATAGTCGTATCGATTCCAGTTGATTTCGACTTAATGTAAGGAGTTCCACCAACATCGAGAAGAGTTGCCCCATCATAACATTCAATCGTTTCGTTTATCCAATCAGTGTTTGAGAGATAATCGTTTAAAGTAATGTCGACAGCTTTGTTTATTGTTTTTGTTGTGTTCTGGACTGTCACATCAGTGGATAGCCTATATTTTAATGACCAACCAGAGAGCTGAGAGAGCCGATACCAGTTTTGATTGTAGCCGTTGAACTCTTCTGCAATGTCAAGAAAGTCTCCAGGCAGTGTAGAGAGAAACAACTGCTCCCAATATTCCCAACGAATCAAGAAAGGATGCTGTAAATAATAGCCATAAGAAGAGCCTGAATCCGTTGAAGTATCTCGAATTGCTTTATATTTTGACCTTATCTCAGTAGACAAAACAGCGAAAGGTGTGTCAGGAGTTTCATTTATGAAGCGTACATCGCCAATAATAGGTGCGCCAGTTAAATCAAATTCAATCTGATCAAGAATCACATCATCTTCACCAGTTTTTTCAAGATACACTTCACCTCTCATAGTATCTATCTGAGCGTCTAAGCTTGAGCGATCTAAAAGAATAGCGGAATACCCAACTATTTCATCTTCAGGCGTAAACTCTGGAGATGTGACTGGGCTCGTGAAATCATTCTGATCATGAAAGAAAAGCTCTGGAGTGCAGGTTATTATCGTGTCAGGAATATCAATCTTTATTTCATCAATATCGACAAACATTAAAGTATAATTTGCCAATTCAGCTGAAAGAGCGTTGCCTACTGCATAAGCTGCAATCATGAAACGCTTATCATTTAGAGCGTCTATAACAGCTTGAGTAGATGTTCCAAAGTCCATATCAAATTGGACTGTGACTAGGCTCGCGCCTGAAGTTACTGTCAAGTTTGTAATAGCTTGAAAGCCAGTTCCGTTTTGTATTCCGTTAATTGCTGCAGCTCCTTCTTGCTGGTTTGCTCTGTCAAAGCAGAAATTGCTTGACATGAACTCATCTTTGTTCTGATACTGTGAAGCGTCTTCTGGCAACATGATAAAATTGACACAAACAAATTCAGCGTCTCCATTAGTGTTGTCGGCAGTGTTCACGACATCAAAGCTCACATTGACTACTGAGTCTTTGACAATTCCTAGACTATTGGAATAAACCAAATTGTCGATTTCATATTCGGCATCTCCACCGTTGTACTCTTCACCTTCCCAGCCAGTGTTTCCAATCTTTTGGTCGAAGACACCTTCTTGATAAACATTCGGATCTTGAAGAGTTCTTAAAGCTCGAATCCTAAAGACGTACTTTAAAGCGTTTATCAGCCTAAAATACTTTGGCGCAAGACGTGGCGAATTAAGCAAATCAGTAATCTGAGGAGCTAAGAACATTGGATGAATAATAAACGTCTGACTTAGCATGAACTTATATCGATAGTTCGAGATATCATCTCCAGCACTTGTGTTCGAGACAAGAACATCATCCAAGCCTGTGATTCCAAGCTGCCAATCTTTTTTACCTAGCGGATTCATCAAGATAGGAGTCGCACCGATAGGGTCTGCACCATATTCGTAGCGCATTAATGAGCCATCAACTTTTGAATTGAAGTTGGTAGCTTCTGCGTTTTCAATAAGGCCGTAGTCTAAAATGATTCCTTTAGACTCTTGAACCAAGTGAATCTTTCCACTATTCTCAAGCGTTGAAGTCATTCCGAATCCAGTGATTCGAATCTCATAATCACTTGGCTTTTCTGTAATCAAATAAAGATTTGAATCGTTTGAATTAGAGCCTACAACCGCAAGAGAGTCTCCAACATTAAAGTCAGTAGCAAAAGGCCAAGTTGCAGTAATCCAGTCCGTCGTAGTCATACCAGGGTCACCGAAATACACTTCGTCAGTAGTGTTCATTTCAACCCAAGTTTCAACACGAATTTCAATGTTGACTTCGATCTTCTGGAACATATTACCTTTGAGATAGTCAATATTTCCACTGACGTTCTCCTCGTTTATCTCAAGACTCTCTAACCAGACTGGCATATTTATCTCTTAATTTTTTAACTTTTTCATGGATTTCGATTTCTCCTTCCATGATTTTCGCATACTGCTGAAGCTCTTCATCCGTTTTCGGCTTCAAGTCTTTTGTCAAGCTCTCAAGAACTTTTGGAGCAGCTTTTAAAAACTCCATAGAGCCTTGCAAACCTTCTCTTATTTTTTTTATATCATCTTCCAATTGGCTCAAGGATCACCTGTTTTAAATTGTTAGTAAAAAGCTTTCTTTGGCGTACTACAAAAGTAGCTAATCTCGTAAAAGGATTCCAATTACAAGATACTACTTCAACAATTTCACCTGAAGGTAGCTTGACGGCTCTATCTTCAATAACGTTTTTAACGTCTGTAAGATTCATCTCTACTTGATCATATTCAAACTCATATCGCTGTGCTGAGTTTGCAGTAGGAGCAAAAGTATTCGAAATGTGAAACTCGTTGAAGAGATTAAGAGCGGTCAACTTAGTATCGTTCAAAGCGGATATTTTATTGAGCTTATAATTTGAGTTCACATCAAGAAGAACCAACTTTGGAACAGTGATCATATCTGTATCAAGAAGCATCATTCCTGTTCTATTGTCGATAAGATTTCCAAGTTGAGGATCTATTAACTTTGGAACTGGCTCTAGATCTGCTTTTATTTTTATACCTATTACAGCAAGAGCTTTCTTGATTTTGTTGATTGTCTTTATCGCTTTGTTAACTATATCAAGAACACCATTAGCGAGTGAAATAAGAATACTGATATTAACACCTAACACATCAAGCAAAGCATCGGCAATCTTTTCAGGAGTAGTCAGTTTTTCTTTTCTAATCGCTCGAGCAAACGGACTTTGAACTTGGTTGAGATTCTTGAGAAGCTTTAAAGTAGGATCTGTTGAAACTTTCAAATCAAGAATCGCTTGCATATTATTCCCAGTCCAGTTGTTTATCGTTTGCTTCTCAACTGAATCGTATGAGAATGAAATCAAATAGCTTGAAACAACTTCTTCAGCGTTCGTCTTCCAATTCTCAACATCGTATTGAGGAAGCTTGAATCTCGCTGTTGTCAACTTCTTATTTCTCTTGTCAATAGAAAGCTGCTTTCCATTGATTACAACCTTAGCATTGAACGTATCTTTGATTGCTCGAAGTAAGTCTCCAAATGTGCCTTGGAAATATCCGTTTTGCTCCGTTGTATTTGGAGCAAAGAAGCCCAAGATTCTATTATCTTCAACATCTTCTGGGTTTGAAAAGCTCTCTGGAATAATATGCAGCTTTGACCAAGTAGACTCAAAAAGAAAGTCGCTTGAATAAGTAAGTCCTTTGAAGTCGCAAGCAATCTCAATCAATCTATTGACTGACATTGCTGGCTTGTACTTGATCCTTTGAATGATGAGCGCAATAAGATCAAGAAGTAAATCCACTACTGTAACAAGAAGCAGAACAGCGTAGATGATTTCAAAAATCAAACCTATTGCTCCACCTGGTGCTTCAACCACTGTTCCAATTTCAGCAAGTTTTGGTGCTAATGACTGATGCACTTTCACTATTTCATTAGAGCAGAAAACGATCGTGACAGTAGTGATCATTGCATCTGAGTAATTTGGAACACTGCTCACAACATAAGGAACAAACACGAAGTCTGAATCTTTAATCTTATTAATCTCGCGCAAGTAATCAAACGTGAAGCTATCAGCTATATCATTAAGCCAATCAATTTTTGCGACTGGTGTGCTATCAGCAACGACTTGATTTCTTCCCCAATTAGCAGTTGATAAGTCAATGTAGCCATCGAACAAATCAAGCGAGCTTCCATTTTCTTGAAGTGTAATCTTATGCGGGACTCCTTCAAAGACTCCAGCTCCTCCACTCATGCCAAGATTAAAGTAGTCAAGCAAATCTTGAGCTTCTTTATCTACCCACTCAAAGGCCGCTATGTTGACTTGCCTATCTGTGCTGTCATTGTCGAAGTTTATCTCAATTGAAAGCTCTTGATGATTCTTAGGAACTTGAACAGACTTGCCGTTTATCTTATGCAGTTGCTTCATATTCTTCTCGGCTTCCTTTTATGCACTATTGTCTTCTTAATACCATCTTCAATTCGCTTGTCAATCATTTGACCAAGCTTGTCAACGTCGATAATCTGACCTGAAGAGCTGACTGCTTTTCGAACCGAACGAAGCTCGTTCACGATATTCGTATCATTCAAAGCGTTGACTTGGTATTCTCCTTTTTGATGAGCTTCTGCCATAGCAACAAGATCTTCATTGCTCATGTTTCCAATTCTTTTGTTGTCAGAGGTTTTGATCACTCGCTCACCTTTATGCACACCAATCAAATAATCATCTCTGCCGGTGTTTCTCCACTTAGTTGCGTTATCGTCTCCGATTGATTCAGTTCCTTCGTAGAATAAGCCTGAAACAGTTTCAGCTATTGCTACTTGAGCTAGTGCTTTTCCTGCTGCTGTATTTGGATTCTCTTTCAGGTACTCTGTGAAAGCTGTCAAGTAAGCAAGAGTCTTCTGCCGCTTCTCTTGCTTTTTCGCAATTCGCTCCCTCTCAGCTTCAAGCTTTGCGGCTTTAGCTTGCTCAAAGGCTAAAGTGTTTCCAAGTCCTTGCTCTGCAAGTCTCTCTTGACGAGCAATGTTTTCTTTTCTGTACTCAAGTTGATTATCGAGAGAACGCTTTTCTCTTTCATCTCTTTGATCCATAGCTTGAGTAATCAGCTCAGTGGTTCTTACAACATCTTGACGAAGCTTTTCTTGCGCTGCAAGTCTGTCGGCTTCTAGCTTCTTGAGTCCATCGTCAGCATCTTTTATCAGCTTCTTAGTTGTGTCAGACATTGTTTGATACCTACCAAAAAGAGCTTCTTTTTCCGCTTCCGCTCTCTTCTTAGCGTCCTTTTGTAGCTTGTCAAAGTCAATATCTCCACTACTCGAACCAACTCTGAACTCAGCATCGAAGCTGATACTTTGAGCGCCACCAACCTGAGAAAGCCTAGCATCAATTCTAGCCATAGCAGAAACTAGCTTCTTCCTTCTGTCTAGCGTTTCCTGATCTTGCTCAATTGACCTAGTTTTTGCGCTTTCAATGTCTCTAAGGTTTTGGGCTAAAGCGTTTCTTTGCGTTTCAGCAAGTGTATCAAGTCCAGCTTCTTCAGATTTCCTAATGTCATTTCTTATTCTTGCTGTCGCTGCTTGAAGGTTCTGAATCTCTTTCTGTCTTCGCCCCTCATCAAGAACTGTTTCATCAAGCTTACTAGTAAGAATAGCAACTTCAGATTCAAGCTCATATCTAAGCTCTCTCAACCCTTGAGGAGACAAACCTCCAATCGAATCAATACGAGCATTTAAGCCGTTTACTTTTTTCTGTATCTCCTTAGTTCTCTCAAGTTCGTCGTTGAAATCTTTCAAATCTTTTCGAGCATCTTTCGCTTCAGAAGCAAAAACCGGAATCAATGATATAAGCAAAGTCAATCCAGTAATAACAAGCCCAATTGGATTTGCTTTCATTGCTACATTCAACCCTCTTTGAGCTGAAGTAGCCGCAACAGTGGCAATTCTTTGAACTTGAATAGCTGCCGTGACTGCAAGAGTCAAAACTTTGTAAGCTCCGAAAACTATGACGGCATTCCGAATAGATTTAAGAATCTGTTCAAGGTTCTCGGCTAAGAATCGAAGTCCTTTTGTGAGTGAATTTCCAGCTCCAGAAGCATCGTTCATTTTCAATATGAAACCTTGCCAAGCCGAGTTTAACAACTTCAAAGATCCGTCGAGAGTGTTGAGCTGCTTCTCGGCCATCTCTTTAGTTGTACCATTGACATCGATCATCTTCTTGTTGAGATCATCAAGAGCTTCTGAATTTGTTGCAAGTGTCGCTGATACAGTTGCTCCTCTTTTACCAAACAATTCGAAAGCCACAGCGTTCTTGTCCGTTGCTGTGTTGATCTTATTCATCGCCTCCTCGAACGTCAATCCTTTATCGCTCAAGTCAAGAAGAATATTTCTGTAAGCTGTTGCTGAAGTACTCGCATCAATACCATTCGAAGTAAGAACTCCGAGAACGGCTGCTGTTTGCTTCAAGCTATTTCCTGCAAGCTGAGAAGTCTTTCCAAGAATAGGAAGAGCAACACTCAAACGCTCGAAGTTCAAAGCAGAAATCTGGGTTGATTTCCCTAGAATATCAATCACTTCTCCAGCTTCAGAACTATCGAGCCCAAATTGCCGCATCGTAGAACCAACAAGTTCAGCAGTAGCTCCAAGTTCGCTCTGTAAAGCAGTAGCTCCTCGAAGAGTTGCTTCTGTTGTGTTTAAGATCTCGCTTTGCGTGAATCCTAAACGGGCATAAGCTTCTTGAAGAGAAACAACTTGAGAAGCTGTGTATTCTGTAACTGCCCCAAGTCTTTGAGAGTCTTCAATCAAAGCGTTCATTTGCTCTAACTGCAATCCGAGAACACCTGAAAGAGTAGCATTTGCTTTCTCGTAGTCTTTGACTACGTTGATCGCGTTTCGAACCACTTGAACGGCTCCAAATATTCCGAGAGTAAGTCCAGCAGCTTGAGCAACATTCCTAAAAGCTCCTCCGAGTTTACCCATCGCAGAAGTATAGTTTCCTACATTCCTACCGAATTGGCCAGCAGCTTGATCAACTTTAGTAACAGAGCCGCGAAGCCGATCCATTTGGACTTTCAGCTTCTTAGCCTCTTTGGAATTGACCCCGTAAACAGAAGCAGCGTTCTTGAATTGGCGAGTGACAGCAGCAAGCTCTTTTGCAAGCTTTTCATAAGAACCAACCAAGCCAAGCTGCTCTCGAGCGAGTTGCTTGTTGACTTTGTTCTGCTCAATAACCTGTACTTTAAGCCTTGTGTTCTGATCTATCTTAGTACTATTCGCAATCTTCAACCTTGATTCAAGTCGAAGTCTTTCTTTCGTGACAGTGTTCAGAGCACTCGTTGAAGCTTTAGTCGCTTGGATAGTCTCCTGGTACTGCTTGATTCCTTTACCGCCCTTGACTTGAGTCGATTTCAGAATCTTCTCATTGACTCCGAGAACTTTCGTGAGTTGAGTTTCTAAATTCTTAGCTTCTTTGGTTATGGTAGTAAGCGCGTCCGGAGCCCAAATATCCGATCTTTCAACTCTTTTTTGTGCCATTATTCTTGAGACGCTTTAATTGTGAATAGTATCGACGAACTGACCAGGTTCTGTCATCTATTGCAAATTTAAGCTTTTCTTCAAGAAGTGAGATTGAGTCATGATAGTTGAAAGGAGTTTCTTCCTTTTTATCGTGCAGGGCTTTCTCTGCTTTAAAGTGAATCCTATCAAGCGGAGTTCCTATCTCGGATCGAATCATCTTGGCATAGTATCTTCCTTCTTCTTTCAAGTCTGTGATGTAAGTAGGATCTTCAGCGAGCATATCATAAAACTCTTCTTCGATTTCGTTCCAAGCTTTTTCGATCTCAGCTTTGTTCTTCTCATTGATTTCTCCTTCATAAACGATGTGAGAGAGATCTCCGCTTGACATCACTTGCCAATAGAAGTAAATCGGAAGAGTGTCAATACTTTTCCAGTATTTCATTTCAGTGCTTCTTGCTTCACGATGTCTCGAATGATTGGAATGATGTAGCTCACAAGCTTCGTGATATTGCCGTCAGTAAGTCCTATCAAATCACCATACTCAAGAAGGTCTTTGTTCGGCTTCACTGTATCTGCTGAAATCGTGACTGAGTCTCCATCGACGTTGCTCATCTTGAACGAGTCATAAAAAGCTCCAGTGTCGTAAAGAGTGAAAGGAGTTCCAGCAATCTTAGCACCTCCAGAGATGACCTCTGTCGCTCTCGAATAAACCGGAAGAGCAGAACCATCAGAAGTGATACCAAGACGCAACTGGCCTTCTGTGTTGAGCTCAATCACTTGATTCTGAGCATCACCTCTCGTAAAGGTTAGGAAGAAGACTCTTCGATCTGTTGTCTTTTGAATGTTCCTAGCTACTTCGATTCCTCTTTTCATGCTGCAAAATTAACGACTTTAGCTTTTATCCCGCTTGTGATTCTGTTATTCGACACTTTTCCTTTCCTAATAAGGAGTTAGCTGCAATACTAAGTTAGTACTCTTTTACAAGCAATCTCGTAATATTCAGTGTCTTGCTCCATCATAATATAGTCTCGTTTAAGATTTTTTGCTCCTAATCCAGTTGTACCACTTCCACAAGTATTGTCAAGTATCAAATCCCCTTCATTTGTGTAAGTCTTAATCATATACTCAATTAAAGCCAATGGTTTCATTGTAGGGTGCAGCCTACCTACGTTATGCTCCTCTTTTACAGATAAAATACTTTTAGGGTAATTTGTGTATTCTTGCACCCAATCTCTATTTCTTAATCCATAATTAGAGCTATTTGAGTTTCTTAACTTTTCGGTTCTTGGGGCATCTAGTTTAGTTAATCCTTGAGGATTGTATATTGGTGCTTTTTTATAGAATACTAAAATATTCTCGTGTTTCTTCATTGGCATTTTCTTAGCGTTTAGGTTTCCAGTTGCTCTAAACTTCTCCCATATCCACTCATACTTTAACATCTTCAAATTACTACTTCCAAGCACTTTGTCAAACGGTGTTTGAGCAAACAAAACAATAGCACCTCTATCTTTAATTATCCTTTTGTATTCACTCCAAAGTTTATCTAAATCAATAACAGAATCCCACTTATTTTGCGTAGTACCATAAGGTAAATCACAAAAAATCATATCAATACTTTTATCTTCTACGTGTTTAGGCATTAGCTCCAAGCAATCACCTAAATATATTTCGTTTCTTTTCATATTTCGTTTTTAATTAATCCGTACAGCAGCTAACACCGTATATAATTAACCCTAAAAAGGGTCGCTATCGCTTAATCATATACAATTCGTTAGCATTAATGTTTGTTTTTGCCATCATTACTATATGTTTTTGCGTATAATGTTGGCTTTTCCCATCATTTTATATGTTTTCACATATAACAAACACTAACAATAACAAAGTGTAAAATTCATTAAAAAGAAATCTTACACAAACCGTTAGCATTGCATAGCCTATTAGCAGCTATACTCTCTCCAAATCTTACCCTTTTTCCAGCTCTTGATCACATGGCGATATTCTAGCCGCTCATGCAAATAGCCTCTAAAAGCTTCCTCGTGAGCGCACTTAATCAGAAAGTCCTTGTCTTTGCCAGCGATCTGAGTCACTCGATTATCTTCAAGCACCCAAACCATTTCTCGAAGTGGGTAATTCGGGTCGAAGGCTGAAGAAGAATCTCCAGTTTGAAGTTTTCCTCTCAGCAGCCAATTCAATAGTTTGTGTCCGATCATGATTTCTTTTTTGGATTATGCC
>Ga0196889_1000066_pt1 | contig 33593 bp, 47 predicted proteins | sample VirMetDEL_Nov_12_FD_166415 | JGI IMG/M metagenome (GOLD analysis project Ga0196889, IMG submission 166415) | Aqueous microbial communities from the Delaware River and Bay under freshwater to marine salinity gradient to study organic matter... | ecosystem: Environmental > Aquatic > Marine >...
ATTATAATGTCCCCATCTCTCCTAGAGAAGCATTGATATACACATCTGAGATTGTAATTAAGCCTAGATTTGGAGATAAGTACTTTGGCCTAGCTGCTGCTGATTCTATTAGGAATGATCGTAATGGTAGTGTATTCAGTGATGGAGGCTTCCAAGAGGAACTATCGCCTATTGTAGATGTCGTAGGAGAAGAAAATGTGTATATTGTACAATTCACTAGAGGAGATAAACTAAACTTCTTAGGTGATAGTAGAGATTGGTTAGAACCTTATGGCAATATTAACTTGATCCAGACAACTAATGATGGTACAATAGATGAAGTAGTTGATTACATACTAAGTCAGATTAAACAATAGGAGAATAATATGAGTAATGATATTAATATTAACTTAACCATCAAGCAAGGTGCATCTGAGGAGGAGATTGCAGCTCTTGTAGCAGCAGAGTTTAAGAAACATACTAAGCCTAAGTTCCCTAAGTGGGAGGAGTTGGGAAAGATTAGTGGTAGTTGGGTAACTGAAGGGGCTGAAGTTATTGGTGATGGGGATTGCCCTATAACTACATACAGTTATAATCGTAACGTCTGGCCTACTAAAGAACTAGCAGAGGCATGTCTAGCTCTATCACAATTAGCTCAATTACATGATTATGTGAATGGAGATTGGAAGCCTGATTGGAACTGCGGTCATATCAAGCACGTTATTGAGGTGTATCGGGATGGGGTTAGTACAGATCGTTACGCACATACTCAGTACTTCCTAGCATTCAAAGATGAAGGAACACGAGATGGATTCCTAGAAGCATATCATGACTTAATTGAGATTGCTAAGCCTTTGCTGTAATAGCTATATAAAGCCCTTCGAGAAGGGGTCAAACGTCCATCCTAAGAGCTTTTTAGCTTAAAGAGGTAGGGTAGGTAGGGGCAAATACAAGAGGGCTTAGAGAGGCTTACAGGGGCATATAGGAGGGTAAACTATATAAATAAAGTGCTTGATAAGTTGCAAGGAATTGGGTTATAATAGGTACTTAATTAAATAGAGGAGAGAGTAAGATGAGTGAAGAAGTATACACACTTTTATATAAGGCTAATAATCCCTTCCATAGTAATGGGATATTAAAGTCTGAGGGTACATTAGAAACGTTGGAAGGCCTTATTGCCTGTAGAAGTGGATATACATTCTATGGTATTTATAAGAAAGTGATGGACGTAGATATTAAGCTTACTAAAATAGAGGAGTTATTATGAAAGATATGTTAGGCACAGAGGTAGTGGTAGGTGACAGTGTTATTTACTTTGACCGCGAGATGGGAGATGGAGATGGCGCTTTGACAGGAGGTGTGATTAAAGATATTAAACACAGTGCTACGTTAGTAGAAGGTGTAGATGAAGAAGGAGCTTGGCTATTAAGTGACGAGTTTGCATACTACACAACAATAAAAGATCTTACATTAGATTAATAATAACACAGGAGATATAACACTTGAATTCAGCACCAGAGCTAGTAGTATGTAATGAGGATTTATTCAGAGTAGAGTTATTTGATCAGATTATGGACTTAGGAGGCTATAGTGCTTCAGACGCTTTAGCCTTAGTTAAGGAGCGTATTAGTATTGAGAAGGAGGTGAGTAGTCTACGCCGTAAATTAAGTGTGCCTAGATTTATTCCAGCATCTTACATTGAAGGGATGCCCAAAGAGGATGTAGATAAGTTCTTATTTAATAAGGCTGGCTTTGATACTATTGGATATCAATGGGTTTACGATATTTGTTGTTACACTTTCAATGGTAAGCAAGATTGTGGACGTATAGTTATTGGTCAAGAGAGATTAGATGATAAGTGGCGCAGATCGGGAAACATGAGTGATGATGCTTTCTACTACTTAAACAGAGAAGTGGAGCGGGATGGTATGAAGCATGATGTCAAGTAAGAAAGAGTTTAAGATTTGCCCTATAATCACCAAGGATGGTGTTAGGTATGTTGTCAAGGAAGACAAGAGGTGGGGAGGGTATGTTGCAGAAGGTGGTGTTAATCCTGCTAATGATTACTATTACATCACTACTATTAAAAGACTAGCTGCTAAGTATGAGGATATTACTACTATCTCTAATGTATTAGATATTATGTTTGGTGAGTCTTATATAATCAATGATAATTACTTATAGAATAAACCCCCTAAACTCCCAAGGAGGAGGGTGAGAGAGAAGGGGATTTATAAACTTTAGTAGCCCAGTTCAGACTACGTTATAGCTAATCTTATATAGCTTTGTGTGTTCTATCGAAGTTATAATTTATTTTGTATATATCCGCAGGAGCATTTGATCTAACATAAACTGTTGCCCCGTTTGCTTCCCATGTGTCCAAAGTATAAGCACTCGGTAAACCGTAAACCACTCCTCGCTCAACACTCGCACCTTTAGGAAATACAAAAGTTTGCCTATATAGCTCTCCAACTGCCCCACCGATATCCACCCATACTTCTAGCCATTGGTTCGCTGCTGAAGGAACCGCTTTAAAATAAAGCATCAAGTCTAACGCATCACCATTTCTTCCTGTGATTACTGAACCATCATAAAAGCTAGTAATATCAGAAGGTTTTTGGCTATCAATAATATTTCCCGCATTGTTAGGAAGAACTGTATCTGTGTCGGCAGCAATAGTGAAAGCTGTCCCTGCATCAATATGGACTGTATCTGTATAACTAGCCCACCCCGATGTGTTACTCCCGACATCGCCCCCTACCTTACTTCCTATTAATATAGTCATAATATCTCCTTATACTTCTTGTACATTAATAGTAGTACCCAATACACTCCTAGCCTTACACCATATCTTTAAGCTACCTGTTAGTGCATTAGCTGTAGCGTAAGGGTCGTCTGTATTAGTTACAGGTACGCCTATTGTGTCAGAAGCAGAAGGAGTACCTGTCTGCTCTAATACTAATATCTCTCCATTCCCTTTGTTAGTAATCAGCATTGCCGTTCCTACAGCAATACCACTCTCTGTATTTACATCTACCCAAGTCTGTCCTATGACAATATCTGGTAATGTCTGTGCCATTTTATCGTTCCTTTATTATTTATATTATAAATATTATAATACCTCTACAAGCTCCATACAAGCTCTCTAAGCAACGTTAGATTTAGTGGTAGGGTAGGTAGGGGTATGGTCTAAACGTTGCTTAGGGTGGCTGTATGGGCGTTCTCAGGGGGCTATATATTAGATGTCAGGAGTTGGTGTGTATTCTACTTACCTAATCTATCCATAAACTTATCTACTAAGTCTGTAAGCATTTTGGTGTTAGCTTGTATAGTGAGGTTAGCTGATTCTATCTTACGTTCAGAAGCTTGATTAATTCTATTAAGTTCTTCCCCCCTCATCTCTGACATATCAAGGGCTATCTTATGTCTATCTCTGTCTGTGTGACACTCCTCTACAGCAGCTTCCAGCTTCTCTATCTTAGTATTAATAAAACTATTATGTTTATTACCTTGCCTGATAAGCGCCCACACCACTCCCGCCACTAGGATTATAAAAAGTATAGTGATAGCAGCTCCAGAGTTACCACCTTCACTTATCAATCTCACCTGATCTAGTATCTTTACTACGCTTTCCACTGTGTGCCTTTCCTTTTATTGCTATTCTTAAAGAGAAGATTAGGAGCAAGAAGTGTATCCCCAAGATACTGTAGTACCCCACATCCGACATACTTACTTCTCCCTTTTCTATCATATAAAATATACATCGCTACTCCATAATAGATATTCACACTTATGTTATACAGCCAAGTCTCTGCATTGCTTGCAGCTACAGCTCCAGAGATAGAGAAACCTGATATATCAAATATATAGTTGCTTAGATGTGCAGACAAATGAGAACCCCAGTTGAGTATTCCTAGTCCACATATCAACATTTCAGCTATAAACAGATACATCACTGCACACTTCAATTTGCAATGCCTTACTGTAGATAACACTATAACTCCTAGAAACACTACCATTACTTGTATAGTGTATGCCAACCAAGACTCTCCTGCATTTAGGAAGAACTTGAGAGGCTCTGGGGCTAATGCTGTGAGTAAGAAGATAGTTGCTATGCCACAGCCACGTTTAGTAGGATGTGTAATAAGACACATTCCACATAGTAGTATCAATAGTCCCCAGATAGTAATAGTCATATCTACTTCCTAATCACAGGTTTGTCAGCAGTATCCCTAGTTGTACTCATTGGCTTCGACATTTGTATCTCCTTAGTTGAATTAATTAATATACCAATACATATAGTAACATATTGTGTGGTAGATGTAAAGACTTATCGCTACCTACTCCTGCCTAATATACATAGCCCTAGAAGGCCTCTCGTTCCATTCTAAGGGCGTTTCTCTCTTTAGTAGTAGGGTAGGTAGGGGTATGTTAGAAGCTCTTAGGATGCTCGTATGGAGCTTCTAGAGAGGGGAGTGTTACCCTCCTCTACTTCTTCTTATAAGACTCTAATGCTTTAGCAAACTTATCACCAGTTCTAAAGCCTATGTATGCCCAAGCTGGAGATGAAAGGAATCCTGCTAGGTATACATTAAATATATCAGAGTTAGGATTAAAGGCTGTAAACAACCAACACCCTAAGCAATAGGCTACTGTAGCATTCCAAGATTGTCTAGCCATGCGAGGACGTGTGTGGCGTACATACTCATCATCTGCATTATCACCTTGACGTATAGTATCTTGAGTCTGTTTATGCTCCTCTTGAGAGTCACCTATTTTAGAGAGTATAAGATCATTCTCTAGCCGCTTCATTTCAAGTTTAAATGTATTATCAGCTTTCTTAATCTCAGCCATTAACTCAGGACTAGCACCATTGATAGCAACCTCTGCACCTGACAATGTACTGATATCTTGGCCTACTACATCTGATATAGCTTTCATAGCTAATGTAGGTAGTGTAGCACCTCCTGACAACACTGCTCCCGCAATATGAGGAGCATACTCTTTTAACTTACTTATCCAATTCATATAAACTCCTCTGGGTATTCTGCTTTATGCGCTTTATAGCAATGTAATGGATCATTGAAAAGCCAATTGATTAGCTTCTCAAAAGGGTATATATAAGAAGAGGAAAGATTAGCCTCCCTCTCCTTCCAAGCTTTCCTACCTGTAACACCGCTAACAGTTTTATATGTAGTTCCGTACAAAGTAGAAGCTGCCATCACATCTATACCGTGTGCTATAGCAAAGATGTATTTAGATAGAGACTTAGTATCACATATCTTATATAGTAAGTTCCTTATAAAGATTAAAGGGAGTAGTAGAACAGATGCTGCTATTGCCAATAATAGTAATCCTAAGTTTCTAATCATTATTATCCACCTTGTAAGGCTGTAATATACTCGACAAAGATTCTATCTACTTCAGTACTACCAAAGGCCAGAGTAGCTTCTAAGTCTTCCCTGCTAACCAGAGTAGGTTGATCATCCTTAACAATCCAAAGTCTAGTTTCTAATGGTGCTAACATATTAATAGCAGAAGTCATTATGATATAGTCAGAAGCATAGTCTGGATGACGTATCTGAATCTGCGCCCCATCAGAAGGACGGACGTATGTGATATCTGCCAGTGCTGCGTTACGAATTTCTAACGGAGTTAGAACAGGTATATAATCATCCCAACCTGAGCCGCTCCATGTATCAAGTCCATGATTAGGTGGTGTCGCAACCTCAATAGCCCCAGCAGGCGGCAAAGCACCCTCAAAAGCTCCCAAATAACTACCTTGATCATCTACGAAATATTTTACTGTATTCATGCGTATGCCCTCACATATAATTCCCATCTAGCGTTAGATAAAGCTCCACCAGTACCAGTGGTTTTATTAAGCGCATTAAAAACGCTAGAGGAAGACCCCATTCTTATGGTTAAATTAGTCGCATCAGGAACACATGACAGTCCAATCGAACTTGTGGTCGTCGTTGAACTGTGGTCGCCGCCCACGACAAGCCTATCTCCTATTGAATACCCATCCTCCGCCGTTGTGCATTGAATTGTAAACTGTAGAACCTTGGGCTCAACCCCAAGTCCGTGCGCTAGAGTTAAAAGACTTGCAGACGTAACGGTTTGCGCTGCACTCTCGTACTCTAAAGAAAATATACTCGCTGTGGCAACCCCTGTTTCAAGCCGCGTAACACTAACAGTAGAAGAAGTTAAACGCCTAATTTTAAACGTTGCCGCTCCTCCATTAACAACCATGTTTTCGACTAACGTTACGCCAACACCAGCGGCGATAGTCACATCGAAGGGTGCTAAGTTAATCACCGTAAACTCAAAACTGCTATTATCTACACTTCCGGCCATCGCGGCTATAATATTCGCTGCTGTATCAGTAGTCTGTATTCTTGCAACAGTAGGGGTGATAGTAAATTCACCGCCGATTAACTGCGCCGCCGTAAGTGTTGCCGCTGCATCCGATAATGGCGTGTTGCTTGTAATTGTTGATATAGGGCCGGTAAATGCTGCGCCTGTCAGATCGGCCTTTGATGAGATATCTGTAGCTATCAAGTCTTCTACATACGTATCCAACTGTGCTAAAGGTATCCTTACATTCTCTGCACCCTCGTAACCTACTAGATGTTCAATAGCTGAAACTACTGAACTGACAGGCAGGTCTGTACTTTTCCTAGTGGTAATAGGTAGTGATGTGATTTCACCCATTTATTTCTCCTTAAAATTATTTAAACAGTCTTTCTAAAGACATTATTTGTTTCACCAGCTAAAGACTGTGTACCTACCAAAACCCATGTGCCGCCCAATCTCTCGCTTATCTCTGTAGCATTCTCTGCTGTAGTAGTGGTGTGTGTATCTCCTACTATGTATCTATCGTTGAGATGTTTAATCCATCTGAAAGCTACATTGAACATGTAGTTTAAATACTGCCTAGCCCAATTCTCTTTATACTTCATACCACTTAGCTGAACCTCTAAGCTAGGTATTTTCTTATTAAGAAGTGCTATAAGATTTCCGTCATTGTTTATATCTTCCAACTCTGTGACGTTATTTGTAGCCCATTGGAAGTCTTCTGGTTGTGCCATTTTTATAACTCCTATGCTATTCCAATTTGATATTCTAGTAAATCGCCATTCTCTAATGCTAAAGCATTGCCATTTTCTAATATAATGATACCCGCCTCTCCATAGAATGTATTAGCGTCTATGATGTCGCACATGGGGTTTATACTTTCAGTTTGTACATCCTCTGGTAAGTAACTCTTACCTCCTGAAGAGATGTTGTTATCACCTGAGTAGGACAATGTGTACTCAGTGCCTCCACTATCTACTATGAAGATATCTTCATTCTCGAACACTGCTACATATTCTTTCTCTATAATCTCAGAGCCTACAAAAGAGTCTCCTTCATCATCAAACATTAGCTCCGTACCTACGCCAGCAGCAGCAGACTGATTAAGTATCACGGCTAAAGAATGGCTTGGGCCTCTATCTATATAAGCATGGAAAGATGCTGGGTAATGTTCAAATATATTAGGGATAGGGCTTCCAGAGATAGAAGATAGAATATCCAATATGACAGGTATAGTCCCATCTGAATTACTAATAGCTATACGTCTTAGAATAGCAGCCCTATAAGGTTCATCTAACTTACCTTGCCTAGCCTCCCCCTCGTTGTTACCTACGACATCTAGTTGCGCGGCGGCGGCTGTAGAGATGCTACGCTCTCTTAATAACCTGAAAACAACATCTTCTATATTCTGGGCTTCTCTTAGGTAAGACTCTAGAATACCCCTATAGATGGGTTTATCTTTCCAAAAGTCTATTAGATACCCTAAGCCCTCCTCTACTAAATCTTTAGGTTGTATTTCTGCCACTTAAACCTCCGTAGTAGTAATATCTACCAATGTAGTACTGCCAAACTCTGATTCGCCTATTGGCAATACTGTAGTTTGCCAGCTACCACCATCAGGTGCATCACCTTGTGTAGCAATCTGCTGTACACTCACTGTGAGAGCTGCTAATGCACCTACAGTATTAATAATAGTGCCATAGTAACTTACAGGTGTAATATCTTGGCCTAAGATTAAAGTATCTGTATAATCTTTTACAGCTTGTTTAATCAAATCTTCGCCATCTATAGGGAAGGTAGTTTCACCATGTTTAGTATATTCTACTAGGAATGCTAAGTTGATAGAAGTAGGTCTGGTTATGTAAACAGTTTTAGCATTGCCATACTTATCTTCTGTAACTACAGGAGTATTGCCTACTGACTCTATACCAGCAGGTTTAGCTGTCAACACGGCCTTACCTATATCAGCATCTAAGCCGCCCTGTACAATAGTCTCGAAACTATGGGGGTTACGCCCATCTCCATCTACTGTACTTAAATCGTTATCAATAACTTTAGCTATAATCACTCCATCTACTAAGCTGGTATCATCTTGTATAGCTTCTACGGTAGCCTTACCTGATGAACTCTGAGTGGTTTGTATTCTTAACCTGTACGCTTCGTCAGTTTCTTTCTCCCTGCCTAATGTGTAGGCTATAGGGTTAGTAGTGATTACACTAGAAGATGTAACCATTCTAGTCACACTATTACTAGGCGCATTAACACTACCACTTACTACAGACTCTACATACCCTATAACTGTTACGCCCTGTGATATCATATAAGCTACTACAGATGTTGAGAATGGTGTATTATCTGTAGATGTAATAACTAAGTAGGTGTTGTCTGTATCTAATGTAGCAGCAAAGGTTGTAGGACTTGTAGCATCAATACTAGCTTTAAGTCCTGTAATTATTTCTAAGGCTGTAGCATCTGCATCACTCGTGTATGTATAACCTGTGTCGCCTATGTTAACCTGATAGAGTGTAGTGTCTAGTACGTCTGTAATAGAGTATTCAACTCTGACACTTTCAGTGGTAGATACATTAATAATAGCTGTAGTGTTAAACCTATCTAATGTAACTGGGTTTTCTAGTACAGTCCCAGAGGGGATGATAAAACCATTCTGCTCTGTAAACCATTGTGCAGCAGTAAAAGATTTAGTAGCTGCCTGTCTAGGTATTAACTTAGTAGCTCCAATATCATCTAAACTAGAACCTTCTGCTTTAAGAAGATTCTGACTATTAACTACAGCCTCTAGAGCCTCTTCTAATGCTGCAAACTGTAGTGCCATGATGTTAGTTTGTTGACCAAACCCTTCGTCATCTCTTACACTTATATTAGGATTTACTAATTCCTGATAAGACTCTACTAGGCTGTCTACTACCTCTGGTTGTCGTCTTATGACTAAACCTTCTGATGTTAATTCTGCCATTACTCCTCCTAATTAATTAAAGCACTGTAAGAGATAAGACATTATCCACTCTAATAGTACTACCTTCATTTGTAATAGCTTCAAAGGATATTGATAACTCCCTAGTGGGCTTATCTAATACACTCTCATAGGAAGTTATCTCTGTGATATTCTCTCTGTTTAATATATCCTCTTTAATATAAGAATCTATTAATCGCTTATCTGTTTTGCCTAGTAGTTTGATATTATTGTTAGCATTCTCTAACCAAGGGATGCCAGCCAAGATGTTGAAGTCCCACTCCCCTCTATATGTAGAGAGGCTAATAAGAACTTGCTGTCTGCTGGATTGCCCTATGTTATCTGTAAACTGGACAACACCATTAATGAGTGTCACATCTCCGTTATTGTTTAATAAGTAATCTACACTCATGGGACTACTCCGTTTGTATTAACTTGAGAATCACCCGCACTGTCATTACCTTGTGAATGTACGTGATCCTTACCTATACCTGTCCCTGTTTGGGAAAGGCTAGTAGCATCTAAGGCTATACTTGGCGCAGTTTGTGTTATACTTGTAGCAGTAGTTTCCTGAGTACCTGATAGTGTAGCTACTTTGTTAACTGCATTGTAAGTCTCATTGCCACCTATATTAACTATCTTATTACCAGATATATTCTCTATGTAATCACCACTAACATCTAACTGCACATTACCTGTAGGCTTCATCTTCCAGCTACTATTAGCAAACTTAATCTCTACGTCTGTAGGGTTTGGTTTCAATGTAGTAGATGTAGTAGGACAGCCAGCAGTGGCAAAACAATCTGTTATAGCAAACTTACGTTTATCATTAGGAGTAAGAGGGGTTGTACCATCGCTCTCTAAGTATGTGTCTAAACCTTGCTTACTAAACTCTAACTTAACCTTATCCCCTACTTTAATAGGTACTGATATTAATGCTCCCCCGCCTTCAGTGAGACACACTGTTACAGCATATATAACTGGAAGCTGTATAGCCTCATTATCATCATCAAAATAGTTAATGAGAGGTTGGACATCTATTTGTTGTTTACTTTGATACTGAGATACACTGACAACTCTGGCGGGTATAGTAAGATTAATATTACTATATACAAACTCTTTAACTAGGTTATTGACTGTATCTTCAAACGTCTTATCTGTCATATTATAATACCGTTGTTTTTACTATGGTATCCCATGTATTACCTTCAAAGTCTAAGTCATGTGTAATACTGGCTATTGGGTAAGTACCCCACCAATCTTCTTCTCCACTACGGATGTCAACAGCCATATTAGTAAGTATCCTGCCATTTAAGAACGTCCTAGCTAGTATGCCAGTATTACCTTCTTTACTGCCCTGCTTAGATGCTGAACTATCTGAATATTTCTGAAGAGGAGCTTTCAATGTTTGTTCTTCTAGTATAAAAGTTTCATACTTCTTAGCAGTGCCTTTAGGTTCTACATACATCTTACCCATTGCTGTGTAGAATGTGTAATCAACACTATCACAAAACTTTTGTATCTCTTCAAATAGGTTTCCAGATACACTATATCCGTAAGGGTATAACTCTTTAAGAGGGCTAGAAAAACCTTCTATATCTTCTTGTACTTTACCTAGGGGGACATAACTAGCTTTTGCAACCTCCAACATATCGTCCAACACTTGCCTTCTACTTGTATTAGGAGGCCACGATTTAGATATCTTTACACTCTTCCTTGGAAGTACATTATCTCCACATATTATCTCTGTTGTCATCGTAGTGTGGTCACTACTTCTCTTAGTCTCAACCTTAGTTATCTGTGCTGCTAGTATTAAAGGAAGTTCTTCATAAGGAGTGTCTCTAGAATCTCTATCTAGCTTATAACCAGCTCTAAGGAATATAAAATCATTAACTCTTATCTGATTCTTAGTGTTCTCTGTTAGATTATCTAAAGATATAGTTGAGTATTGATTTCCACCTTTACTTCCAGTTTTCTTATACAAAACCTTAGCCTTCATGCTAAAGTCTCTTATCTCTAAGAAGTTCTCTGGTACAGACCTGTAATCCCCTATGCCTATACCTCCTGAAGTATCACCTATGGAGCTTTCGATTACTTTTGTAGCTGCAAGGTATCTGGGGATACGTACTTTTGCTATACTAGATGGGACAGATTGGAATATAAAGTTAGAAGGTCTTCCTATAATTAAGGAATACCTCCTGTCAAATATCTCATAAGACATATCTACACCAACCCTAGTTCTTCATTTGTTAAATAGAATAAGCCATACTCTTTGTTCAGACCTACGTTTGCCAGTGTAGCTACATTAGTACTACGCCCACCTCTTCTCAAACATAGTATATCTCCTGTCAGGAAACCGTCTAGAAGATACCTAGCCAATAAGGACTGGCTTTCCATCACCTTCACGCCAGCTTTAATGAGAGTATCTTCTGTGTATATGTCGAAGTATAACCTGCCAGAACCATTCTCATCTCTCTCCCTAGAACTCTCCCTGAAGACGATATCATAAGACACTCCAGACAGGGTTACATTCACCTCAGAGTAGGATATACTTGGTACTGGTATCTCTATAGCCATTCTTAATTACCTTTATTATAGAAACCTCTCCCTAATGGGAGTATCGGATTGGGTGGGTTTAAGGTGCATCAGCATTCTCAGTTTGTACATTGCCAAGTGCGCGATCTATCTCTCCATTTACTACCAAACTATTAAACTCCTCCTCACTCACCTTACTCGTGGAGCTGGATTTCTTACTTTTAGTTGCAACACTAGCCTCTGCTACAGAGGATGGTTTAGCAACAGATGTAGCACCTTGTGCAAACCTAGTCTTCTGCAATGTAAAATTAACATTGAAAGCATTAAGCCCATTGCCAGCTCTACCTTGGTCTAAGTCTTGCTTATGGCTGAAGGTTGTAAAGTAGCAATTACTATCTGGTGGTTGGATATCACTATAGAATACACGTATAGGTGTTTTATTAATCTGTGCGCGTTTCAATCCATCTAGATACTGCTCTGGTTTTATATCAAAGTTAGAGCCTGAGAATGTTGATATATCTGTTATAATACCAGAGAATGATAGTATAACTGGCCTGACTACATAGTTATCTGAACGGTAAACACCATCCTCAGTTAGAGAGTTAGATAAAGCTCCATCTGAGTTTCTAGTTATACTGGTGGTTGCATTCATAGAATATATAGTACCACCTTCCACTTCTAAATAGAATATGGACATTAGCCACCTCCAGAGTAAACTGTCTGCATATAGTCAGGTACATACCTAGACATAGACTCTTCAATAGTCTGTCTTACTGTTTCTGGATCGCCATTAATATTATAATGGTTAGTGACAGTAGCACCTCCTGTGATCTCCCTTGCCCTACGGCGACCTTCTTCTATATTTCTATCCTGTTCCTTGTTGAAAGGGGATTTTATATCATCCATAAAGAAGCCCGCTGGGGTAAGGTTTCTTAACGCTCCTATTCCTGCTGATTTTGCAAGATCCCCAAACTCAAGGTTGGCAAGTATCTGGAAATAACCTACCATCCTTTTCAGATATCCTACTACTTTATTGAACCTTCCTTCAAGACGTAGCATACCTCGTAGCCAAAAATTAGTAAGACCTCCAGATTTCTTTATCTCTTCGTTAGCTTTCGCCTGTTCTTCAGTGAAGGTTTTAGCTGCTTCTATTAAGTCGTCGTAGTTCTTCCTACTTTCATAGTCAAATATACTAATAGCTAACTCTACAGCTAGTAAAGGCCATAATGCTCTCATCAAAGACTTAACAGATGTTGTCAAGACTTTCACACCTTTAGAAGCACCTTTTGCTCCAGTACCTACACCTAGTAAAGAAGACGCGGCTCCTAGGGAGCCTGTAACTATACCCCAAAGTGCCTTAGTTGTAGTTGCAAGTGCTGGAACAAACCTCATTAAGAGTATAGTGATCAACCCTCTAATAGCCATGTGCAGACCTTCGCCTTCACTCATACCTAGAGCCATACCTAGCTTATCAATCATTCTAAAAGGGATAGCTACTGCCTCTGCTACTACTTTAAGGGCAAAAGCTAAACCTTGCAAAGCAGGAGTGACAGCTAAGATTACTTCACGTATACCTTGGAAGGCAGTTTTAAATACATCTTCTAACCCACCTTTAGACACTTTCTCTACAGCCTTGTTTGCTGCATTTACCATCCTGTTTTCTACTGCTGTGATAGACTGCATATACTCTTCTAGTGCGCCAGAGGACTTACCCTGATCACTCAGTATTGCTGCTACTATCTTAGTAAACTCTTTAGCATCTACTCCAGCAGTTTTAATAGTATCTTTAAAACTCTTCTTATTCTTATCTAGGTGATCTTTACCAGACACACCCATTACTTCTAATGCTTTAACTGCTGCACCAGAGAATGCCGGTACTTGGTCAACAATCTGGTTTATCTCTTGTGCCTGTACTACTGTTCCAGATATCATCTGTCTGAAACCTAAGAAGGCAAGTTTAGCTGACTCTGCATTAGTACCCGCAGATGCCAAGCCTTCTGATATCTTGATAAAGACATCTTTAGCTTCCTCTGGATCTACGCCCCCACTGATAGCACCAACGTTAAACGTTGCAAAAGCTTTAGCTGTGTCTTTGTAACGTAGTCCTAACCTTTCAGTTAAGTCTCCTACAAATATCAAATCCTTTGCAGCCTTCTTAGCATTACCAGAGGAGAGTAAAGATGCAACACCTATATTCTCCATCTCTGCTGCTACATTCTTTAACTGGATAATACCAGCACCTATAGCAAACACAGATATCCAACTACGTCCTAAGTTCTTCAAAGAAGATGTTAAACCGTTTGCAGCGAACTTAGTAGCATTAAACTTTCTAGCTAATGTGTTAGTACTTTTAGACATACTATTTATTTGATTCTTAGTATCTCGTAATGTCTTCTTATAACTTATGAAAGCTTTGTCTGTAGTCTTAGTAGAGTTCTTAAGACCATCTTCTGCTACTTTAAGACGTTTAACAGCAGCCTCTAGTGCCATTATCTTACTTCTAGCTTCTTCAGAGCCTACCTTCCTCAGTGCCTCTATTTGCTGTTTAGCTTTAAGATTTGTAGCATCTAAGTTAGCCAATCCTCTATCTCTCTCCCCTTGACTTATAGCAGATGAAGGGGGGCGTGAAGTGCTGTTGGAGGTGGTAGAGGATGCTGTGCTATCAAAAGGACTTTTTAATTTCCTAAACCTACGTTCGATATCTTCAAACCCTTTATTAACGGCTGTCATATCAAACCCTAGTTTCAAGGTGTGATCATCTAGTGCTATCATTATCTATACCGCTCCTAATTTGATTGCTTATCTTTAACCTTTTGGTCTAGAAATTTAGATTCCTCGTAAGCTTCTAAGACATCTATATACTGCTCTAACTCAAGTATTTGTTTCAGAGTCTTATTGTTTTCAAGTATCTCTACAGACTGCTCTGCCCTTGGGCAGTATTTATTAGTAGCTAACATAAGGAAAAACCTACTCTCATGCGAGAGAGAGCAAGTTTCTTCTACTCTTTTGGAGATAGCTCTGAACTCTCTACCTGCTTGTTCTGTGGATTCGTCATTTCTTGAAACTTTGTAAGGATTTCTGAAGTATCTATCCCCTTCGCCTTGAGAAATCCTGTCAAAAAATCCCCAAAGTTCTCCTGTAATGCCCACTGAACTACAGCAATAAGCTCTCCGTAGTTACCCCTGAAGTGTTCATCAAAGTCTACTAGCTTGCCATCTACAGTCAGGTTTCTGACTATCTGTACAACAACATCTACTACGTCTACTCTGTCTAGACCATCTACTAGGGCAATAGCAATATCTCGCCCCATGTTATCCATCTTGTAGTTGTCATCGTCATCACTAAAACTTCCTGAATCAAAAGCTGTACCTAATGAGACACCTACTAACTTGGTTAATTTAATACCTAACGTCAGACCTTCTCGCGCAGGTAGTAATGTAATTTGGTAGTTCTTTCCGTTTATACTTTTATTGGTTACACCAATGTTTAAAACTGACATATATATTCTCCTCCTAATGAACACCTATACGCACAGGTGTTCATTCCTCTTAATAATTAAACAGTAGCAGCTACAGTCTCTAATGCTGCTGAAATATCTGCTAAGACACCTAATGTATCTGTCGCGCCCTCTGGTACAGATAAAAACTTATACTCTTCTACAAATAAAGTCCAAGTTCTATCCTGTCTCTCAGAAGCACCTACCAAAGTAGGGCCACCTTGAATATGGACTCTGCTGAACTTAGCAATAGCACCACCAGATGGATCTTTATATGTAAATGCACCTCTGTACAATTTCTTATTTAAACGTTGAAGCTCGATGACACCAGATAGTAAAATGTTAATTGGTGCATTCTGATCTACTGTCAACTCTACTGTACCTGTCTCATCTGGACTGATACTCGTACCTACTGAGCCATCAGCACCTACCTTACTAGATGTAAAGTCTGAACTTTGACTAGCACTCATAAACGTTTCAGCTAAACCATCTACTGCTTTACCCATGAATGCAACTTGTACATACCTACTTCCATAATCTTCTAATTGTGTTGCCATGTTTTATTATTCCTTAAGGTTGAGCATCATAAGTTAAGCTGCCAGTGATTTTCACTGTTTGGATAGCACCTGATAGGTAAGCTGTAAATGCACCAGCGAAGTCTTGTGCTGCAACATCTCCAAAACTAATATCTTTACGTTCAGGGAAATTAATCACATAAGGATTATTTTTCTGTAAGATATTAGGTTGTGTATCTGTCTCTACATATCTGTCTAATACAGATGTTAATACATTCTCAAGGTCTACTATCCCTGAATCTGTGTAAGGTACAATAGGTCTATTAATCTGGTAGGTTTGATATGCCTCTGTGATACGAGCATCTAAGAAATCTCTGTTTCTTATCAAATCTACGAAGAATGTAGCACTACCTGATACACTACCTCTACGTGTAATAGGGATGCCACCTACAACCTCAGTCCAAGATGAGTTCTTATCTTTAAGATTACTCTTGTTTGTTGCAGATAAGTAATTACCAGTTAGAGGGTTCTTAGCTGCTGAACTCTTAATGATATTATTAGATACAGCTTTTTTACCTGCATCTGCTGGAGCTAGGATAGATATGTATTCCATCTCTGGGAATAGTGTATCTGCTTCATGGTGAAACCAATGAGATGTACGGAATCTGGCATTCTGTTTTAGTAATGAAGGAATGTCTGTAGCACTCTCTGAGTACACACCTAGATCGGCTTGGTTCTGAGTAGATACCCAGTACTGCTTCTCTCTCGCTTCTATATCTAAAGATAAAGCCATTACAAATGCAGACTCATGATCATTACAAGCTACAAAGTAGAAGTCATTATCAGCATCTACAATAGTCGCCATAATGTCAGCAGCAGTCTGAGTAGTTACAGTGACATAAGTTTGTCTGGCTACATCTGTTACTGCATAAGCATCTACACCTGATTTAGCTAGTGTAATGCTGCCTGTGTTATCTGTTACTGTTACACCTGTAGGACTTCCTAGAGCTGTAATCAAAGCATCTGTTACATTAGTAGCTGTCTCTGAACCTGTAGAGGTAACGAAAGTAGCTGTAGTAGTTACATCTGCTGTATCCAATACTTCTAGTGTATAAACTTGACCAACTGCTGTTACAGCTTCAGGGGTGAATGTAATACTATCTACTTCACGTCTACCCACCTTAACAACACTAGGATCAATGTCTTGAGAGAATGCTTGTTGCATAGCCGCATAGACATTTGAACTTGTTGGGATATCATCTGCTACTTGAGAAAAGCTAGAGTATTGACGTGTTTGTTCTTTAAACCATACATGGTCTGCGATAAACAAAGGGATTCCGAAGGATGCCCTAGATACTGCTGAAACATCCAGTGAGATGTTTACTGTGGTGATTTCTTGATAAGCCAAGATTATTTCTCCTTTAAGAAATTTTATTAATTACTATGGTACTGGAACGACTACATCTAAATCTAATGTACTATCATCTGTATTAGTTAAATCCCCGTTTAGGTTTATATTTGCTATAAGCCCTGTCTCTACATCTACAACAATATCTGTCATAGTTAGAGAGAGATTAAATGCTGCAACCTCTAAGTATCTGCTGGAAAGCTTTTCTGGTAGAGATGAAACTGCAAATACATCTTCTATCTTGCCACTTGTCCCCACCTCTACATCGTTTAAGACTCTATCCACTCTGAACTTACCTTTAAGAGAGTGTGCTATAGATAGTGAGTCTGGGCCATACACTGTATATTGAAACAGTATTCTATAGTAGGAGGCAACCCAAGGTTCTCCAGCGTCATTAACACCTTGAGATATTCGCCAACTGCCTGAATCATCTATTGTTATAATATCTACAGCAATATATGGGTAACTCGGAGTAGTCTGTGTATCCCTTGCTAATATAACAGCAGGGACATCTGCACCAGACTTCCTAACAGTACTAAGCTGGCTCCCTACCTCTTTAGCTGCAATATCGACAAATGTATTAGTTATTGCTGTTATATCTAATGCCATTTATGATTGCCTCTGTTGAGAGAGTTTATCTTCTCTGATGAAGATAGATTCGTAATGGTCTGCATTAGAACCATGTCTAGCCCAGTTAGCTACATTATCTGCTATGTAATACCTAGAATCTATTAAGACTCGATCCGCTTTGGTATCCTCAAACTGATCTGCCTCTTTGACAGGTGTTGATCCTATTAGAATAAGAGCATCAGAAGTTTTAATACCTTCTGGTAGTTGGTACTCTTTGCTCCCTTTCTGGTAGGGTTGTATGCTAAATAGTCCACCACTTACTAATACTGGTGGGTTATCTATATACTTGTTATCACTATTTAGTTCACCTCCCGTACTCCTCTCTAGTGTAAGAGGGGTTTGCATAATACGTGATCTCATTACATTCCTACCTCGTCTACTTTATTATTAACGGAAGATTTAAAGGCTGTAGCAGATTGAAGTTCGCCTGTATCTAATAGAGGGGTACTGTTATTACCCACTACAGGCATTAAGTATCCTGCCCTACCAAATGTATTAGCATACTCATCTCTCAGCACTGTACCTAACTCTACAAGGAAAGCCTCACTTGCCTTGCCTGTAGTCAGACTCTTAGACCACTTCCTATATACAGCCTTAACTTTAGGATTCTTTAGGAAGCCTTTATTCTTAATCTGGTTGTGACTGAAGGCGGCTAAAGGATTCTTAACAACACCTTCTTGTACAGCTCCATGCGCCCACAACTCTAACAAGTCTGGATAAGTTAAGTCTGAATCACTACTATGCTTACCACTAGATGCAAAATGACCAACCTGTAGGTTATTGTTCTGTAGGGTATTAAGACTCTTTAGAAGCTTGTCTATTTTTCCGTTTTTCTTTCTTGTTACTTTCGCTTTTAACATTGACAACCTCTTTAACTGAGGCTACCTCTTTGTCTAAGGTAATCTCTCTGTCTTCGATGACATTGCCATCTTTATCTTTAACTACTCTCTTTATCAAAGGTATTCTCCTATAATGTTAAGTTGTTAGTAGTGCAAGTATCTACAACTACAGCCTCAGCCTTTATTGCTTGTATTCCAAAGGTTGTAGGTAAGTTATAACCACCTTTAGGTAAGTAGGGGCAAATATCTGATAAAGAGTTTAAGAAGTCTTTCCAGACGGATGTACCATTCTTATCTGAGTACTTATACCTTACATTACCCACTTCTTCTTCTATGATAGATGCTGAATCAACAGAGTACTTAGTGTTGTTCATCAGCCCAGCCACTTTAAGACTCTTACATAAAGCCTCTGCATAGTAGATTTCATCATCTTCTGGTATATGGTTATCTACTACATTATTTATAATAGATGTAAGCTGAGGTGTAGGTAATGCGTTCTGATCTGGGAGGTAAGTAACTAGATCACTTAGCAGCTCCGTTCTGTTTATTATTGCCATAGTTAAACCCTTAATGTTTTATAATAAACACTTGTATAAAATATTTATTATAAAACAGGCCACTTCCTTGTGGCCTAAATCATCTAATACTTATTAGGTAGAAGAAACAACAGGGAATACCAACTTAGCATTCCGATTCATATAGAGGTTGTTTGACTCTTCCCATAAGGTAACACCACGACGATTATGCTCTTCCATAAACGCGTACTTCTTCATACCCATAGTGTTTACGTGATCCATAGTCTGTGAAGGACTATAAACAGTAGCAAAAGTATTCTCAGCACCTACAGGTAGCAAGTAACCTTTGTTAGTACCGCCCATTAGAGAGATACCACCAATGCTGTCTGCCATACGGATGTAAGTAACACCTGTTAATGTAGAAGTGAAGTGTCTACGCTGGAATACCATTTCATCAGCAGAGAAACCGCCTCTGTCGCCAGCTAAAGATCGTAGGTCTAAAGTAAGAGGAGTGTTAACGCCCATTACGCCCATAGCTTTAGTTTGTTCATAATCAAACAACTTGTCATACAAGTCGCCACTACATAACATAACTAATGCAGTGTAAGTAGTGTTAGCTTTAGCACACTCTTGTTGTAACTTATCTACTAGATCATTGATGATCTTCTCAGCAGTAGTACCACCAAGTAATAGGTCAGTTGCAGCATAACCTAAGTTTGCACGTGTATCACCATATACATCTTCAAAGAAGTTATAAGACTTAGATGCACCACCAAATACAGAGTTAGTATCTGAGTTTAGTACAGAAGCTAAGGCTAGTTCGTTGTGATCTACCCAAGAGCGTTCCATCTTACGAGACATTTCGTTAACACGTTCTGCAAGAGTGTAGACTTCATTAGTAAATGGCTTACGTTTACCAGATACATCTGCTGGAGAAGCATTAGCACTAATACCATAAGAACCTGTACGGAATAGTTTCTCTAAAGCGTTATCTTTACTTACTCTAGCTCCACCAACTTCATCAAAACGCTTACCAACTGGTAGTTGTACTGTCTCTACCAATTCGTCATAGCTTAGTTTATCAGTAGTTACTGAGAACTCATTCATAGTACCGCCAAGCAAGGCTTGTAAGAAGCCTGTCTTAACAGAAGAACTGCGTGTAATACCTTCTGTTACATCCTGCAATTCAAAAGAATTGAAGCCTGAACGTACTGCTTTATCAATAGGTGTAATCATTTTTATTCAATCCCTCTTATACTAAGTATGAAGCAGCGGCATCAGCAGCTAGTTCGGTAGTTGTAATACGTTGAGCTTCTAGTTGTGCTAAGAAAGCAGTTTGTGCGCCTGCATCAGCACCATTCCAGATAATACCTTCTTCTAGGACAGCAGCATCGCCGCGATACAAAACAGTCATCTTAGGAGCAGTGCCGCCTAGATCAGTGTCTTCGTCGTTGAAGCCTTTACCTTGATAGTTACCAACACTTAGAGCAATGACAGAGCCATCTTTAAGTGGTGATCCACCTGTTGCAATAACTGTTGCAATAACTTGTGCTACGTAAGGCTCAAACTCTGATGTGGCATTATTCCAAATCATAGCAACGCCAATATTGTCTACTGAACCTGATGCACCTACGTCTACTGTTGCATAGTTAAAGTCAATTGCATTATCCATCGCAAAACTATCTTCTGCTGCAATCAAAGTAGTTAATAGTTTTCTGCTTGTAGAAACTGTTGGCATTATTTATTCTCCTTGTTTAATTCTTTAAGTTGTGCATTCAAATCTTTAGGATCTACTGCTTTCTCAATCTCAGCTTCTCCATCTGCACCTACCTCTGCATGTTGTGCGTCAACATCTGTCTTAAGTTCTAAAGACTTAGTGATAACTTCTTTAGCTGCAAAGATATCTCCAAATGCTTTAATTAGAACTTCACGCTCTAACACTTCTACACCTTGTAGGGCTTTGACTACAGCTTCAGATTCAGAGAATTGATACTTCTCAATGTCCGACTCTAGTTGCTTAGTCTCTACGTCTTGCTTTTCTTGTTTAAGAACTGCAATTTCATCTAAAGCTTTTTGCAAAGCAATTTTATCTTCTGACATTTCGTTTCCTTTTGTCAAGTTGTCTTCCCCTGCATCACTCTTGACAGAGGAGAGGGAGTTGGTATCACTAAGTTGCTTTTGCAACGGAGTAAATTCTTCACCATACTTTTCTAGTAAGGCTAATTGTTCTTTAGTTAAATCTTCTTTACGTGTCTCTCTATTCTTATATAGAATAGTTTCCATACCTGATGCTGCAAAACCTTGAGATTCATCTGTCATTGATATTTCAGATATATCTAAGTCATAAAGACTCGCCTTTGCTTTACCGTTTGATTCACTCATCTTCCATCTCCACTTTAATACCTTTAGCTCCAAAAGAGGGTGCGCCTAGTACCCCAGATTTCTTATCTTCCCAAGCTCCCTTGTTACTCCACTTGGCTGATATTAGGGGGGTACCTGCTTTAACAAATGTATCCTCTAATGTAGCATCTACTTCCTGCACCCAAGCACGTTGCCAAGTAAAGGTGTTGGTTTTATGCCCGTGGAATAAGCCAGCTTGTAGCGTACCCTTGTCAATCTTCATGTTAATATTGTCTACAGCTTTTCTTATTTCTTCTAGGGAAATAGTATCTCCGTGAAGATCCACTTCTCCAGCAGGTCGCCAGACAGGTTCTACAGATATCATCTGTTCATCATCAAAAGCCTTGATAATCTCGACTGGTGTCTCTTTACTAAAGAAGCTTTTAAGCACTTTAAGTATAGACTTCTCAACATCAGATTCTTCTGCGGGTACATCTTTCCATTCTGTTAGTTTGGTAACAAAACTAGCTTCATCTTCAATAAGACTAACTATATGATCATTGTATGTGTAAGCTATCTTAAACTGGCTGTATTTCTCTTTAGGTTCATACCATAATGTAAAGTAGATATAACTTTCATCGTGATCTTCATAATAAGCCCACTCTTTATAACCCTTGACTTCAAATACATACTCAATAGCATCTCTGATTAGCCTTACTTTATCTTGTGCAGTATTCTTAGTAATACTTACTGCATCTGGTTTGGTGAATAAATCTTTTAAGTTCATATTATTTCCTATGAAGCATTCTCGTTATTAGTATCACTACCACCACCCTCTTTCTGTGTAGCACCATTGCCAGATCCCTCTGAACCTCCACCTGTTCTTAAGGCTTCGTAGTCGATATCTTCTATACCTTCAGTGGGTAGTTCCATATTTTCAAGCAACTTTCTATGTACTGCTTGAGTCATCAAACCAGAACTAGCTAACCTATTAGCTAACTTGCCTAACACTTCAGCATCAGCTTTAGTAGGATCGTCTGCTTCAAAGTAGGGCATATCATCCCAATCAACTTCTATGTTATTAGCTTGTAATATCATTGGAAGTAGTTGAGTGTTTATCACATCTGTTATCCACATAATCAAACGTTGAACGTAGTAATCATGTGTAGACATTTGGTTAGAGGATAAGGCGTTAGAGCCATGTCCACTTTGACCTAATATCTTAAAGGCTGCACCAAAGACGTTGTAGATACTCTTACGTTTGATCTCAATGATTTCAGAGGTTTTATATTGCTTACCTCCTCCATCTAAACCCTTAACTCTAAAGTCGTATAACCTTTGCTTAGTATTGGGGTCAACATCACTAGCCACTACAATCAGATTACCTTCAGCGTTCTGTACACCTGCGGCTGTATCAAGTAATGTAGCATAGGCTGCTGCTTCTGCTGGGAAGTTCTCTGGGTCAGTAGCTTTGAGCATCATATCCATTGGCATGTCAACTTGACCAATACCGCCTAAATCCTTGCTTGCTCCTACTATCTCATACTGCTCTATTAGTTTCTTTTCTGCATAAGCATCATAACAACTAAAGAGTGGGCTATAACCTTGTGGACTATTATCTACTGGGTTAAACCTAAAATGTAACAACCTACTAGACTTTATAAAAGTGTATTTACTATCTTTATAAAAACCTTGTGCTACAGCAGAATAGTTTATCTTGTCTGAGGAGTAGTTACCTAACTTGGCAGTCCTACTAGCTAACTTCATAGGCTTCTGAATAACACCTTTCAAGTCTCTGCCTTTGTTGTCCCAAACCCACCCATATACACTAGACTGTGTTCTAGGTGCTAACTTCTTTAATACAACGCTATTCTTATATTTACCATAAGTTCTATATTCTAAAACTGGGTTTATTAAAGCGTAGCCATGTACTAGACAAGTTACAGCGTTTTGCATAGCCTCTAACCAAGTGCCTTGAGACATATTCCTAATAGCGTAGTTTAATAAGTCTGCACTGTCTTTGGAGATAGTGTTAGTACCTTTAAACTTAACCTTGCCTTTCTCTAAGGCTGGTAGAGCTTTAACCAAGATACTATCTAAGGCATCTGCCACATCAGCATCATTTAACATCTCTTTAAACGTACAAGGGAGGTTAGCAGGGTGCAACTCTAATTTCTTCTGTTCTTTTATAAGAGAGAAGCCTTCTACTATGTAGGGTTGTCCTGCTTCTTTAGGTAGCCTAGATAAGTCTGCAACAGGAATAGCCTCTGCTTTATCAATATTCTCAGACATTTAAAGTACCTATTTATGTATTCTTCTTAGAGGGGCGACCTGCTTTCTTATTTTCTTTAATAGGAGCAACTACTTCTGCTACAACTTCTTTTTCTGGTTCAGCAACAATTGGCTCTTCTTTTACAACTACAGGTTCGACCACTGGAGCAACTACTTCTGGCTTTGGCTTTGCATCTGAAGGGTCTTTACCTTCTGCAAACAAAACACATTTGCCTGTTGCCATTCCTTGATAATTTCTAAAGGAGAAGTCATCTAATAGTTCAGGACTCTTAGGGAGTTTGTAACCATCGAGGATAGCTTCTTGTATGGCTTGGAAGAATAAACCTTCAACCTTAAACCCTACGCCACGTTGTATGATTACTAACTTACCTTCACTTTCTTGCTTTACGATTGGTTTCAATGTATTTTCCTTTTTTTTATAGTCTTCTCGAAGTTAATAGAGAAGATGCTAGTGTTTTATAATTAGATAGACTTCTATATACAGGAGTCTTTATAGTTTTATTTCTAGATAAATAGTTGTATGCAGTAGCGCACATATCCACTGCATCATCTTTAGATAGGGATGTATTACCTGACCTATCCCCTACGAACCTCTCCAACTCTCCATATAACCAAGCCAGAGTCTCTGGTGTAAAGGTATTCTCTATTATGTAAACATGACCTATACCACACGCTTGGAAGAAAGGCTCTGCTTTTGTGAGCTTCTTGTGGTTAGAAACTGCTACATCCTTTTTAACTATGAAACCCTCTGCTAAGAAGTACTCCACTTTAGATGCAAAAACCTCCTTACCAGCAGAGGCCGTATCTTCTGGGAGTATCAAATGTACCTCTACCCCATCGTGTATAGCTTGAGAGAGCATTATTTCATCTCTATCTGCATATGTTCTTCTCATACGTCCATATATGTAAGTACCTTCATCTGTGAAGTCTGGTATGTAGTCTCCCCACATATAGTACTTACCCTCTGGACATCTGGACATTTTAATACTAACTGTGTAATCTGGCGACCTATAATTAGGACTTGGTAATGTACCTGCTAAGTCATAAGCTCTGATAGTTTGTAAGTCGCCTGTAGGTAAACAGTGTGCTTGTTCAAGCCATTCTCTTTTCCAGTATACTCCAGAATCAGCAGAGTCTACCCAAGCTCCCAGTAATAAGGCGTTGCGCTTATCTTCTGGCATTGAGTCCAACACTGCGAAGTACTCAGGATCCATCTCTTGTAATACTTTATTATCTTTAAGTGTTGCTGGTATATATGTGTAAGTCTGAGGAACCTTACCATGTAAATCTATTAACTCTTCTTTATCCCAAGATGTTATTAACTTTCCTGTTATAATTAGGTAATGTCTAGTTCTGCCTGCATGTTCTGGGTTTGGCAACCCACTACCATCTGTCAGTAGGAAAGGCTCTATCCACTCGAACATCCAGTGTTGAGGGTCTGGGTTTAATGTAAACCTCATACCTTTAGGTACTTTAGCTACTGAACGGTTTCTTGATCTAAGTACAGTAAAGGCATACTCACTGTGCATTTGTAGTTCATCTATATAGATCTTACAAAGTTCAGCACCATACCAACTGTCGGCGTGTTTATCGTATTCCAAGTAAGAGAATTTAGACTTTGCACCTGACGGGAAAGTGATAGTCTTTGTCTGCTCATTTATGTGTGCCTTACCTTTAGGCTTCTTACCTTCAACATCTGAGAATAGTAAATCCCAGTACATCTTCTTAGCAGCAGGCCAAAGGTTAGTTTCTAACTCATTATTGGTTGACCTGAAGAACACACTAAAGTAGTCTGGGTCATGTACACCAAAAAGATTATCAACTAGAATAGACCATGTTTTACCGCCGCCAGCACCACCACCAAAGAACACTATCCTGATAGGGTCTTTATCTTCTGTTCCATTACATTCCAAGAACGCTTTTTGGTGAGGCTGGGGATCAATATTTAACATAGCTACTCTTTTATTATTTATTTAAACATAGAGATAACTGGAGTAGAGTGATCATCTTCTTTATCTTCTTTACCAGAGCTACCACCTCCACCTACCTTCTTCTTATCTTGCATCTTCTTGTATTCAAATATATCAACTTGAATATCAATACCAATTAACTCTTTAAAGCAAGTGAAGCTCAACTTAGGATCGAAAGCCATATTCATCACTTTCTTAACTTCACCTGTCTTCTCATCTACTTCATCTACATGAGGCTTCATAGCTGTATATGCTAACTCCTCAATCATCTTGAAGTAGTGACCTTTTCTCTTTCCAATATAATCTTGTACTTGCTTATTGGTCATCCTCTTATTAGTAGTACCTTCTTTCCTACCTGCTGGATTACCGCTAGTACCTTTCTTAATCCTACCCTTCTCATCTCTCTCAATAGTCATCTTACATATCCTTCAGTAATTGTTATCTCTATAGGAGGCTTCAACTCTTTTCTCTCAGATGTAGTGGAGTTATTAAACTCTGCACCTAGTGTATAGTCGTCTGGACTTATATCTGTATCTGAGGAGGATAATATAACTAAGAATCTATCTTCTGCTGTATTCTTTAAAGTGACTTCCCTGTCTACCGTCCCTGATAACACACCCGTCCTTTTGTTTCTTAATTGGATGTTACAAGTCCATTCTGTTAAGTCTGTGATAATAACACCATCACTATCTTTAATTCCAAGTGTATAAGAACATGTGCTTGTTCTAGCTATCACAACAGGTATCAACGATGACATCTATTTCTCCTATTTCCACTTCTATTTGTGTATCTTCCATTTCAACTAGGAAGTCATTATCTTGTTGCTCTGCTATAGCATCGGTTTCTACATATTCTACAACCACATCTTGTATGACAAGTTCTGCGAATAGTTCTCCAGCAGATGTAGGGTATTTATCAACTCGCCACACTGTTGCATTATTTAAACAAGGGGGTAATATCATGCTAGTATATATCCCGTAGAGTCTGCTAGGCGTATAGGGTTATTGTCTGAATCTACAGTAGATATTCTTTTAATCTCTGTAAGAGAATCTAAACTTCTTAATGATATATAAAAGCAGTCTGGTTGCTCCACCCTTGTAGTACCATCTTCCCCAAAGAAATATGTTGGGTTATCATAGTTATCTATAAGGTACTGAAGTTGTGCGCTTTCAGTGGGAGTTAACCCGCTAATACCTGTCTCAGCTACATATACCCTATCCCTCCATACAATATCTATACCACCTCCACCTGTAGTGGGGTTTTTAACAGGGTAGGAACCATCCGATTTATAGTACCTTACATTATCAGTTTGCTTAAGGTTGGTACTTGTATTATTATTTAAGAACAGGTTAACTATATTTATATCGTTATAATAGTTTGCGGCATCCATGGCTACAATACCCCCAAAGAAGTCTCTTATCCCATCCTCTGTAGTAGTAAAGAATACATACCTAGCATACAAAGCTATTCCTTCATAATCGACAGCAGTAATAATATCTATTTCATCATTTACATAATCCGCAGTAAAGTTAGTCACTGTAGAGCCATCTATATTGTTCAAGGCATAGACAGTATCATCTTGTTGTTCTGCAAGAACACTCCAACCGTTAGAGCCTACGATAACACTCTGCTTAAAGCCTAATTTTGCTACTAGACCTGCTTGGTATGTTATTGTAACTTCTACTAAATCCCCTGTGGTATATGTAGTACCTTCTATATAAGTATCTGAGTAGTCAGAAGATGTCACTACAGTATTTAAAATCTCACTGCCTGTGGTTACATTTAGTATTCTTAAACGTGAACCCACTACTATGTTCGTTACAGACACGTCCGATAAAAGTATTGGAAAAACAAAAACTACTGTAGCACCTGCTGTGTCATAACTAGGCACAGTCTGCCCTTCTGCCAGAGTGATAGTTGTCGTGCCTGTGGCAGCAGTTACATTTAAAATAGTAGTATAACCACTGAACGTAGAGCCTGTTAAATCATAAGTACCTCCTACACTAGATAACTCTATAGCATAAGTCTCTGATCCTTTCTCAAAGTCATATCCTACGGAAGCTCCATCGGAAGCAGTCATGGCATGTGTGGTACTTATACTATCGGAAACAGTTCCATTTAAAAACTCAGCACCTTTTATATCAATAACACCACAAGCTACAAAGTTAGCGCCATTACAAGAAACTCCTGTTTTCCACGTAACATCGTAACCACTTACAATCCACGAATTAGTTAAGTACGTAGCACTTATACTAGATAGAGGGTCAACTATGAAATCTTGTTTATCAGGAGATCGTAGAATCCAAGATCTAAAATCTAAAGTATCTTCATCACTGGCTTTTACAAGGAATGAGTGAGAACCTGCTTCGCATTTATATCCCAATAAAGAATCGCTGTTGTTGGCAGGGTATGATGTAGAATCCAAAGAGCCTATGAAGTGTGTCTTTGTTACTAGGTCGCCTAACTCAACACTGGTGGCTATCAGATCTTGTCCTATACCCTGAGAGCTAGAGCGGTATATACTAACACCACTGCCAAAGCTGTCTGCAATAAGTTTAGGGGACGTAGGGCTACTTGCCATGCCTCCTGTAATTAGCGCAGGAGTCATCACAGCCTCACATGCAACATTCCACCTCTGCGTAGATACGCTAGTGGATACAACGTCCTGACCCTGCCCTGTGACAACAATGTCTGACCAATCAATAATACCACCAGAGTCAACAAATGTTTGATCTGGCATTTTAGCAATAATAGTTCTAAGAGTACCATTGCCGAATTGTTCTTTTGTTAAAGGCTGCCACAACGCCCAGTTACCGGCACTGTCTCTAAAATAAAATAGCGCGCCGCCATCTGAGTATCTAAAAGTCTGGGAGTTGCCAAACGTTATAGAGTAGGGATAAACTGACATGTCCGTACTAGCTACTGTCTTACAAAGTAACTGGACAGAAAGACTGTTAGGAGTACTTACGAAGTATTGAGTGTAGCCCCCATGCCAGCTTAAGTCAGAGCCATAACTAATCAACCTAGACACTGAGTTTATACTAACGTTAGCTGTAGTCTTACCTAATAACGTAGCATGTAAAGTAGTTATATCAAATGTAGTAGGCGGCGCACTGTAATCAGCGATGATATCAGGTTTTGAATTAACGCACGGCTGTAAATCCGCAGCAGTCTCCATACTAAAAGCAATAGTATAGGTAGTGCCATAACGAGCTGTGCCTGCTACAGCACTTCCTGTGTTATACGCCAGACTCTCAACACTACCTGTGTCACCCACTAGTTCATAATCAACGTAGTGACTTGTGTTGTTTATTCGCTCAACTCTACCTGCTTCGGGTAGTCCATAACCGTGTGTAGGAGATGCTATAGTACCTCCATCTAAACCATATACTCTAAATAGCAGAGTGTTATCACGTGTAGTAGTTATAGCAGGAGCAGGAAACTCATACACACTAGAGCCAAAATCGGAACGTGCGGAGACATTAACTACATCCGCAAGGTCTATGCCGCGCATAGTAATTGCTATTGCTGACCAATCGTTACTTGTACCTGTTGCTGTAGCAGAAAAGATATCAGAACCTGTATGCTCAATATAGAAACAGGCACAGCGCGAGAAATTGTTAGGAGCTATACCTGCAATGGGTGTCCATCCAGCAATATCAATAACATTGTTACCACTATCGTTCATCAGTGATACGAATATGACATCCCCAACCTCTTGAGCATTAGGGGATATATCAAAAACGAAAGATGCTCCATCCGCTGCTTCTGTTTTCTCAATCCCTATTATCGACATAAAAATCCTATCTTAAAATATTTACCTATTTCTATTAGGTTTGATCTGTAAGTGTATAATCAAACTCTTCTGTAGAATCAGCTATATGGCAGTTCTCACAGAGGTCTTCCCTCTCTTGAGTATTCTGCTTATAGTCTTTCACTGGGAGTTGACATGATATACAGTCTGTGTTATTATTATCCATAATACTTCAATTTATTGTTGTTTTTTAATAAGTGGGGTTGTATGATTTAATGTGAAGATGCCCCTCCCTTCACGCCTGTTTTCTTTTACTACCTTCTATACTCTTATTATAGGGGTATTTTGTTATAAAAGTCAAGCCTTTTATTCAAATTAGTTATAATAAGATTAAAATAAGCCAATTTAGTATAATAATGTTGACTTATCTGGGGTGTTATGTATAATGTAACACTTAATTAAACAATAAAAGAGAGGTATATGTGTGAGTAATATTAGAGAAGTTTTGTGGGAAGAGGGTGTTACCACTCAAGAAGAGTACTTACTGCGGTTATATTTCTATGGTAATCTTAATAAAGTGGGTAAGGGGAGTCTTGAGAATATGGATTTTAAAGAGGAATTAATGTGCAGAGCAGAGGAGATATCAGATACAGTACCAGATTATCAAACCTATGGTAAAGGTTGTAAGATAGAGTTAGAAGATTTTGGATGGAAAGAGGGGTATGATAGAGAGATGCGAGACTACCTTAATAGAGGGTATGAATCATTTAACATATATGATGAATAGTAGTTGACAAGTAGGTGCAAATACCCCTATAATAAGAGTATGGAGATAGCTTTAATTGGTACCTATAATTAATTAAAATATCTCTTGACTTTTAGGTGAAAATACCCTATACTACAGGTAAGAGGTAAGTAAAAGAATTAATGTTCCCTGTCCCCATACCAGTCTTCTAAACTGGCGACATTAAATAGTGGGATGGAAGTCAAGGAGTTCGATACTCTCAGGGAATACCAACATAAGGATTACCATGGATATAAATAGGATATTACCTAATATAATTAAGGATGATAACAATTGCTGGAACTGGACTAAGAGTTGTAATAGTGCAGGGTATGGGCAAATAATGGAGAAAAGGAAGTACTGGCTTACCCATAGGTATAGTTATAATATAAAGTATGGAGATCTAGGGGATAAGGATATTGTAAGACACTTATGTCATAACACTAAGTGTTGCAATCCTGAACACTTAGTTAAGGGTTCTCACAAAGATAACTACAATGATTCCTTAGATGTACATAGAGCTGCATCATTGAAAAGAAGGCATACTTGGATAGTAGAGGGGAAGGTGTATGGTACTTGCAGGGACGTAGTTAAACAGACAGGCCTGAGTAGTAATTCAGTAATAAGGTTTACAAAGAACGGTGTATTTGATTATGAATCTTATAAGGCATCTTGTAAAATAGCTAATGTTATTCCAAGGGTTTTATAATTTACATGATTAATAATACTTAGAATACTCCTTGATGGAGAGTATAGTGCAGTTTGCCAATATGATACATCCTACGGGTTTTTAATTGTATTATGTGAGACATTCATCAAAACGTAACCCTGATGCCACTTTAGAGCATCCCCAGAGGCTAGTAACTGGGCAACCCTGCACCACTCAACGATATTTGCGTCTACATAGGTAGGAGTGCGGTGGAAACGAGTACTTTCAAGAGTGTACCTAGACGGTTGGTAACTAGGATTATTTAATAAGAACATTGGTAAGTGGTGGACGTAACCCACAATTACATATAACGGATAGATCCTCTGAACTACGTAAGTTGAAAGGTAAGTTATATCTCTTTTTGGTGCTAATGTTCTTTTTAAATAATAAGTAAGCGGTTTTTCGATGCAGTATGTCTACCGCTATACAAATAAGAAATGACCAACTCTGAGATTGAGTATAATCTAGTATGATGAGTAAAGGCAAACAACTTAGCACTTGTCGGGCATACTTCAATGTACTATATAGTAAGAAGGTTTATTATGTAGTAGGTATGTGCGGCTGCATATATAGGAAGCTCAGTGTGGAATATCCATACGTTCTATAATGTGAAAGAGGCGGTGTGTAGTGATCTTATCCTTACCGTGGATCATTACCTAAACAGATAACATAGTGATGGCTTATAAAGTTATAAGCAGGTGTGACATATAGTTTTCAACTATTGTTGTATCAACCTAAGTGTAGGCTTAGGATATCCGAGCTAGTAACTCGTTAAACTACGTCTGATAAGTAAGTAGTTTGTTGACCAGTAAGTTATAATAGTGTATCATTGTATACATAACAAAAGAGGCTAGGGTGGTAGTTAACCTTATAGTTTATCTTATAGAAGTTTTATAGGTTTAAAGTATAAGTTGTTAAATATCACTCGTTGCCTCTTGATTCTGAGTACCTGTAAGTAAGGTAAGTAAGTATAGTGAGGTTATTAGTATGAGAAAAGCATTAGAATTAAAAGGCCATAGATTTGATAGGTTAACAGTGGTAGAAAAAGACACCCTGAGAAGCAATGGTGGACATGTTAAGTGGGTTTGCAAATGTGCTTGCGGGAGTATGATAAGTGCTGTAGGTAAGGACTTAAAAAGAGGACATACTAAGTCTTGTGGTTGTTTAAAGAGAGACCTATTTTCTAAACGGAAAACAACACATGGCTTATCTAATCATCCTTTATATAATGTATGGAATAGTATGAAGGCAAGGTGTTATAATATAAAAAATACATACTATGCGCGCTATGGAGGTAGAGGTATTACTATTTGTGACAGATGGTTAGAGTCTATAAGTAATTTCATAGAAGATATGGAAGAGGGTTATCAAAAAGGGTTAGAGTTGGACAGGACTGATAATGATCAAGGGTATAGTAAAGAGAACTGTAGATGGGTTACTCCTCAACAGAATAGCATGAATAGAGGTTCTTTTAAAAACTCTTCTAGTAAATATAAAGGGGTTAGTTGGAATACTAATATTGGCAAGTGGGTAGCCCAAATAGGAAAGAATAGCAAACAACATAGCTTAGGATTATTCACTTGTGAAGAAGAAGCAGCATTGGCTTACAATAAGGCTGCTTCGGATATGTTCAAGACACATGCATACTTAAATAGAGTAAGTTAGTACTAGACACCCACTCCAATCTACTGTATAGTGACACCTCAATAACTACCTAGGAGAACAAGATGTATATAATTATTTTTGAAGATGGAAACATGGTACATGCAGTTACTATCAGCTCAGGAGACCTAGAAGCAGCAGACATGGGTGTTCTTGACATTGTGGATATTAGAGACCCCACTCATCCACTGAGATACTTTGATGAAGGCTGGTATAGTTTGGAGGATAACATATGAAAACAGTTAAAGAATTATTAGAGTCAATCTTAACTAGAGAGGGACATGAACCTGATATAGAGAGTATGGTAGGTATGTTGGAGGGTAGTGAACGTGTGTGGGAAGGAGAACGAGATCACCACCGTTGGTATATTAGGCTCCCAGTGGTTGTTAAGTTAGAAGGTTGCTATATACACTACACTGATTTTATCACTACAGGTGATCAAGAGGTGGATACAGACGAATATAACCTAGATGAAGCTTACTTTGTAGAGAGGAAAGAGCGAGAGATTGTGGAGGTATATTATGAGTAAATATATTATTAAATGGGATTCAGGGTACGGAGAAAGTTACGAGGTATTAGATTTCGACAGTGAAGAAGAGGCCATGCGGAGTGCCTATGAAGGCTGGAGAGAGGAAGCTGAGAGTAATGCGAACTACGGTGCAGAGCTTTATACAGAAGAGTTAGCTGAAGAATACGGATTAGATTAGAAGGTTTTACTGGCTAGTGCTTGGTTTGAACCGTAGGAACATCTGCGGTAGTAAGACGGTGATATTTACGCACCGTAAGCACATCGTAAACGTGAGTTGATAATGCACACTGATTTATGGGAATGAT
>Ga0196889_1000069_pt1 | contig 33208 bp, 17 predicted proteins | sample VirMetDEL_Nov_12_FD_166415 | JGI IMG/M metagenome (GOLD analysis project Ga0196889, IMG submission 166415) | Aqueous microbial communities from the Delaware River and Bay under freshwater to marine salinity gradient to study organic matter... | ecosystem: Environmental > Aquatic > Marine >...
TCATTTAACCAATAAGGATTTCCTGGACCAGTAAAACAATTAGCGTCATACAAACAAGATATAGAATCGTTAACGTTAGCAGTTGATTCATAGTTATACGCGTTTGGATCCATGCAACCCATAACGATTTTAACGCACGAGTTGTTAGGCGTGTTAGCAAGTGAATCAAAGTTAAGAGCGGTACTATCCATACACCCATAAATATAAGCAATACAACTAAAATCCTCCGTGTTTGCCGACGGATTGTAATTGAGCATAGAAGGGTTCGTGCAACCATATATGTAAGGAACGCAAGAGTTATTATCACTGTTAGCTAAAGGGTTATAGTTAAACATTGTTGAGTCTGTGCAGCCATAGTTGAATGGAATGCATGTACCGTCATTTGTATTTGCTAACGAATCATAATTAAACATAGTTGGGTTTATACAACCATAAACAACATCTACACACGAGCTATCATCTAAGTTAGCTAGTGGAGCGTAGTTAAAAGCTAAAGTGTCCGTGCAACCATATACAATACCTATACAACTACCATCATCTACATTAGCGAGTGAATCGTAGTTTATAGCTATACTACTCATGCAACCATATATAACCGCTATACACGTGTCAGGCGTATTTGCCTGTGCATTATAATTAAAAGCCAAAGGTTGCATACAACCTATTACCACAGGCGTACAGCCACCGTTATCGATGTTCGCTGAAGGATCGTAGTTAAATGCCGTTGAGTCTATACAACCCCATATAGCTTCTGTGTGGCAAGAACCATCACTTGTATCAGCTACAAAACCTTGAGTATAGTATTCCAAATAAGATGAGTTAGTACAACCAAGAACATAAAAACATTGAGTCGATGTATTAGCTGTATCTACGTAGTTAAGTGCTAATGAGTCCATACAACCAAACACTTTATCAATGCAATAATTACCACAGTAAGTTGGTACAGTACGCTTAAGTAAAGGTTGTATAAAAGGTGGTATAACTTCTATCATAGTCATACCTAATGGGTTTGTCAGCTTAAACCCACAGTGAGCTGCAGATTGAAAAGCTTGTTGTGTTATCGAGAACTTAAATGAAACCTCTTGAGGTGCTTTTAAGTTTATAGTATATTCCTGAGAGTAAGCGGCTGTATCTAATGTAAAATTCCAAACGCTATCACCTTGTGTTACTTCTAAATTTGACGCTGCCCAACCATCTCCAACTAAATCTGTTAGTGTTAAAGTGTAATCGCAAGATGGAACTAAAGACATTGTGTTAGCAGTAGAATCGTAGTTGTACATAGTAGAATCAATACAGCCAAATACCACTAACGTAGAACACGAGCCGTCGCTTGTGTCTGCTCTAGGGTTAAACTCTACATAAGAAGAATCCATACAACCAAATATCGGTGGACACGGAGCTACTAAAATAGCATGAGCTGTGTCGTTACCAAAAGCTGGGTCTGTACCAGAAACTAAAGTGTCATAACATTGTACCACATAATAAGACCCATCTAAACCACCCCATATTGATCCATTTAACCCATCTCCATAAGAATCATATATTGTAAAAGTTAATGGACCTGGAGGTAAACATCTCTGTTCTATAACAGAAGCATAATCAGGTTCTCCACCATAATTAGTACCATAAGTTAACATGTTACCACTAGTATCTTCTATAGTCCAGTAAGTTTCACTTTGATATTGATCAAGGTTTATAATAATAGTAGTAGGCACACAGTTAGGTGGGCCTTGCGCTAGCGTTATAAACGGTAATAATAGTAACAGTAACTTTTTCATTTTATTTCTTTTTAGGCACGCAGTTAGGTACTTTTCTTCCACCTTTCTTTTTCATTCCTATAGCTTCGTACCCTTTCCAACATGGACCTTTTTTAGTCATTGGAGATGATTTACAATTACAGCCACCCATGCAGCCGCAAGCTTTTTTTGTTAATCCTGGTAATGGTTTATTTCTCATGATTATGATTTTTTATGTTTTCTACAAAACGCAGCCGCGGCACCAACACTACCAAAACCCCATTTTTTTAATGCAATTGCTTTTCTAGTTGGTCTACCTTTTGAGTCTTTCATTGGCCCTTTCATACCAGCAAACCTACAAGCAAAGCTTACTCTTCTAGGACTGGTACCACTAGTTTGCCTAGAGCCCAGCGATTTACCAGTTTCACTTTTATATTTAGAACGCATCTTTGCGTTTGATTTCTCATAAGATGCATCTGTTATTTTAAGTGGACCAACTGCTCTATTGTCGTAAGCCATATTACTTTACTTTATAAGCACACCACCCAAGACATGCTTTACCAAAAGTTATTTTTTTTATAAGTTTACAAATTTTTTCTTTCATGTTAAAAATCGCTCATTAATATGTTATCTATTTCTTCTTGTACTTCTTCTTTCGTTGCTAGCATTTTAAAACTAAGATCAGCTTGAAATCTAGCAACTTCCTCACCATCTTTAAATATTATAATAGTCGGTATAACCGCTATTTTATGTTTCTTCTGAATATCAGGACTAGTAGTAATGTCAACATAGGATATAGTTTTACAATCGTTAAGGCTTTGAACCCAACCAACAGTGTTGGCTTCGTTCCAGCCAGCGTTAAATTGAGATATAGAAATTTGACCAGATGCTTTACTTGATACAAATATAAAAAACAACACTAACAGATATATACTAAATATTTTCCAGGTAACACTAGGTTTTTCCATTATCTTTTATAAAGTTTATCTTCAATCCTCTCGAGGGTCTTCTTCATCTCCTCTACGTCCTCCTGCGTTGTTATTATTGTTTGTCTAATCATTTGATCCTTCATGTCAAACTCCATACGAGTAACATCTGGTGGTAATGGCTCTGGTAATTCTCTTGCCTCCGCTATATCAGCCTGCAACATGAACCACATACTAATAACAGTAGCCATAGCCGCTCCAATACCTACTAATGTTTTAATACTAACTTGAAAACCCGTGTCTTCGTTTAACTCTTTTGCCATTCTAAAAAATCGTGTAGTTTAATCCTAATTTAAAATCGTACCATTCTCTGTTCCAGTACTTGTTATATTTTCCTTCTATAAAGTATCCTAAGTTTTTGTTTACTTTTATTCCGTATATTAATCCACCTGAATAATCGTACCATTGACCATCAACATAATTATGATAGCTAAATTCACTACCATCATCATAATGATAAGGCATTAAACTTCCCCAAGCATGCATCCATGTTTGCTTAGAATATTTATAGTAATCAAAACCAACAACAAATGAATGTTGTATAGTTTTCTTTAATTCGTTTCTTTTCTTTTCAGTGTAATCAGCTAGTACTTCAGGTATTACAACTGCCTCCCAAACTTCTGGACTCGTAGCCACAACTTCGCCTGATGGATCTTTGTATTGAAAACCACCGTGACCGTCGTATGTAGCACTGTAACCTTCTTGTAAAGCTAAGTAAGTATAATGAATATCTCCATTGTCTAAAAGCCACTCATCTAAAGCGTTGTAACCATAAGGTTCCGCTAAACGATGTACAGCTCCAACATTCCAAGATAAGTTTTTACTTTTACGTTGTCTGTATCTTTCCGATGCTTCAAAGTATTTGATATCAGCAAAACCATCTTCTAGATACTCTAGTTTTAAGGCAAAGAAGTTTATACACAACTCACTAGGACAACCGTCGTCAGAGCTAAACCTGATAAAGTGATGTTGATCCATGTAGTCAACACCCTCTTGTCTTTTGTAATCAACCTCAAATAAGTATTCAACTCCTTTAACCTTACCGACAGTGGCCGCATCACTGTAATTAGATTCCGTTCCGTCATAAAATGTTTGAGCTTTGTTTTCATAGCCAAACCTTGCAATCTTACGTAATCCTATGGTAAAATTATAATCATAAGGAGTTGATATAGTCTGTGTAGATAAACCATTATCCACAGAGAATACATCAACATCTGAAAGTGATGTTCCACCGTTAACAGCTGCGTAAAAAGTAGAGAACTTTAACAAGTCCTTAATCTCTTCTTTACCAAATGTTTGCGCTACTGTTATATTAGATACAAGTAGTAACAGTATTATTAGTTTTCTTACCATCTTTTTATTATCACTTATTTTTTCAATTGTTTACTTATCTAGTACGAGTTCTTGACCTTGTTCTTGTTCTTGTTCTAGACCTAGTATTTGTTTTCTTTTTATTTTTAGTTTTTTCTTTTATTTCTTTCATCTTTTCAGTATCACCAAGATTTAAACTCCAAGTTGTATAACCACTAAGAAATAAGGCGCGTTGAAAAGCTGTATATTGATTATCCGAAGCGTTTCTAAGGTTTATTGTTTTTTGGTATAATCTATTTACTGGAGCTGTTGTTATAGATTCTACATAGTTTGTAACGGCTGACCACTGAGGATTGTCAATATCAAAAGTTTCCATTTCATCTATAACTTTTTTATTGTAATTAAGAGTTTTTTCAGCATTAACAATTTTTCTAAGCTTAATCCCAACTACAGGTGAAAAGTTTGCAAGTTCCATTATAACAGCACTTTCGTCTTTATTATAACCTTTTTCTCTTTGCTCAGCAAATTTTATAATCATGTTTTTCAAAGTAGACACCGCAACTCCATATATACCAGAACCTCTTAATATAGTATCTATAGAGCCATTGATAACTCTTTCTTTTTTCTTTAAAAATTGCTCAGCTCTTTTATCATCATCTTCATCATCTGTACCGAACATAACAGCAAATAAAGCTGTTTGTAAACTATAGAATATTAAATTTTGAGCAGCACCATAATACAATACCCTAGACATGTTAGACATATCGCTTTGCATTTGCGTAGTATTTGGCGGTGTAATTCTTCTGTTTAAAATATCAGAACCTGCTTTTTTAATTATTCTATTGTACTGAGACGGAGTATTTAAAAAGTTTAACACCAGTTTACCTATCCAACTAGCTTGCTGCTTAGATGTCATGTCAGGCCTTGCTGACTGTTGAGTTGATTGTGTTATATTTTGTAGATCTGTAAAAGCAGCTGCTTCAGCTTCTTTAATTGACATACCGTCTTTTATATTTTTATTAACTCTGTTTCTGTAAAAAGCAGCACCACCAGTTGCAATCGCAATATTATCACCAATTTGTGTAGGTAAAAATCCTAACTTAAGTGCTTTACCAGTTATAATAGCTATTTGATCAAATATATTGTCTGGTCTAGCTTTTTTAATAGCCTCTGCAAGTTCAGCCCCGTTTATATCAGTACCAATGCCACCACGTCTCTGTTTTAGCATGTCAGAGTTAAATATCATTGCAAAATCCTTCCAGTATTGTTTTTGATTTGCAAAAGCTTTACCAGCTGCATATATATTGTTATCAGCAAAGTTTAAAAAGTTTACGTTAGACATCTGCTGTAGTAACGCCGACCTAGTGTTAAAGAACATTACACCAGAAACGGAAGCGTTTAACCAGTTCATAAATATGTTTGGCTTAGCACTCGATCCTTTTGGCCTATTAACACCAGTGCCAATTCTATAAAGCATATCTTCTAAAGCTTCTCTAAAGTCCTTGCCGTAAGCAGCTTCAATTTTATTTAAGTTTTCTTCAGAAAACATTACCTCAGCATTTTCGTTAAATTCAGCAAAATATTCTTTTCTACCAACTCTACCTGTAGCATCTACTAAATCTATTCTTATATTACCTGTTTCCCAGTTTTGACCTGGATCTACATATTTTTCTTGTTTAGATATTACGTTTAAAGTTTCAGCATAAGCTTGTAGCTCAGGATCACCAACAACTAAGTCAACTAAATTCTGTTGATCGGTTGGTGTAAGTCCAGGTATTTTATAACCATGTTTATTCCATAAATAAACTCTTATAGCATCTTGAAAAGTAAAATCACCATCAGGAGTTGTTTTTATTAACTTATCTTTAACGTCTGAAAATTGTTCGTTTAACGATTTGTAATCGTTTGCTATAGCTTGCTTAGCTGTGTCTATTTCTCTGTAAGCCCTATTTAAAGGTCTAACCAAAGCTTGTTCAAAAAAGTCTCTATGCTTATTACCTTCTTTACCTTTACCCATAAAGTTATATAATAAACCTACAAAATCCTCATGAGATGGTGGTATAAACAATCTAAACTTACCTTTGTCACCACCACGTTTTCTACCTTTAACAATAGAGAATCTTTTATCAGACTCTATACCAGTTACATTTTCTAGTATATCATTAAACTTATCATTCATTGATTTACTAAACTTAACTTTAGCTTGTTGAACTTTAGACTTAACATCGAATTGATCTAACATGTTCTTAACAGCTTGTACGTTTTGTAAAGCATCATCTGCAAAATAAAAGTCATTAAAACCTTCACCAACTTTATCAGCTATCCAAAGTGCTTTAGCTTCTGATGTAGAGTTAGCTAATCCAGTAATATTCTTTAATGGTATATTTAATCCATTAGCTTTTAAGAACTCAAATATAGCTGGAGCAGAATCAGCAGGTCTCGCTGTTAATACAAACATATTCTCAGGACCAAACTTACCTTGCAATTTCATTGCTTTTTTAAATAACGAAGCAACTTTACCATCTACAACTTTACTAAACTCTGAAAAATCATGTGTCCAACCTTGGTCTAGTAAATCAGCACCTTCGGTAGCAAACTCTTCAGCTGTTAGCTTTCTAACAACACCTTCAGGTGATGTAGATATAACTAAAGATTTACTTGTAGCTAATGTATCATCAAAATCTAGAACTGTAATACCTTTTGTTGGGTTGTTAGCAGATCTAGAAAACTGAACAGCTTTGTTTAAGGTTTGTGCGTTTTTAGATGACTTAGACATTTTTAACGCTCGACCTTCTTTACTATCCACTATAGACTTTAAACCAGCTATAGTACCAACGCTTTTGTCTGATTTTAAACTATTTAACACATCCGGGGATAATGTTGGTATAGCTCTAAAACTAAGAACTTTATTACCAGTTTTAGACCTAACACCTTTAACCGTTTTGTATTGAGAATTAGACCCCACTCTTAGAGTTAGTTTTGCTTTACCCTCAAATTTTGGTAAGTTAAGAACATTTGCAACATCATTAAACCCGCCCATATAAAACAAGCCCCTACCCATTAACTGTATCACATTTACTGGATAACCTTTCTTTTTGTTATATATTTCACTAACAACATCTAAAGATATATCCATTTCAGCAGACATAGCGTTTATATAACTAGAATACTCAACACCATCTAATACTACCGCTTCCGACTTTAACAGGTTATAAAGATTAGTGGGTAAAACTTTTATATCATTCCAATCGTAACCCTCTTTTTTTAATCTAGCTTTTGCTGCCTTTATTCCTTTTTGCACTTGTTTTCCTAATGGTAGTATTTGATCGTTAAAAGTATAATCTTTTTTAATCAAAAACTTGTTATTATCAACGGCAAACGTAACGCTACTGTATTGAGCGTTTGTCATTTTAGCTTCTATGTTAAAAACAGTGTCATATATTTTTATAATAGCATCTGGTTTACCACCAACTTCAGTTGGTTTTCTAAGTATAACGTTTACAACGTCTTTACCTAACATTTTTTCTAAAGTTATAGCTTGGTCTATTATGGAGTACTCGTAAGCCTCTCCTCTTTTACCAGCTTTAAATAACTTTTTAAAAGCCCGTTGAATATAAGTTATATCATTGATATCTTCTATTAAACCTCCTTTGTATAAACTATAAATAAAATCTGCAGCTTTTTTGTTTAGCTTATTATATTTAGGCAATAGTTTTCCATCTTTAAAAACCTTATTAACACCTTGTGTTTTTATTTCATTTCTTAAAAAATTAGCGTCTTTTAACGCTGTTTTAGAAAATTTAATTTGATCAGCATAGTTACCTACAGTTTCGGCTTTTTGTTTATTTAAAGATTTTGCAAAATTACGAAACTCAGCCTCCATAACCGCATTTAAATCTTTAGAGTTTTCTATAATCTCATTATTAATAACATCTTCGGTTATTCCTTTGGCTATTTGATTTGCTAATCCTTTCTGTCTAGCTAATAAAGTTGTATATCCTCCTTCTGTAAAAAATTTAGTAAACTTAGCTTTGTTAGTTTCTATTTTGAAAATACTTTTTCTATAATTACTATCTTTCTTAAGACTAGGTTTATCTGACTTTAAAGTTCTTCTATCTTCCTTACCTATCTCAGTAAGTTCAAATAGTGTTTTGTAATTATTTTTTATAGTGCTAACGTCTAGACCTTGAACGATGTTTTCATAATTTAAAGCTATAAACGCTTTGTATTCATCGCTAATAACAACCTCTCCTTGTACGTTAGAAATTTTACCCATCTGTTTTTTAACAGCCTTAGTAATTTCTTTTTCAATAAGATTTGTTAGTTTCTCTTCTAAGTTTTTAGGATTTTGTTCTATCAAAGCGTTTATCTCGGCTCTCGCTGTAGTAGATATTATCTCTTTGTTCTCAAGGGTTACATCTGCTAAACTTTTTAACACTCTACGTTTTTGACCTTTAGGTTCAGCTTTTTTCTTTTTACTCGGCTCTTCACTAACTAGCCCTTCGAAAACTGTTTTACCAGTTTCAGTAACCTTATCACCACGAACCTCTTGTTTTTGTTTTTCAGCTTTTATTGCTAAAGCTTTTTTAGAATCTAACTTACCAAATCTAGTGTTGGCGAATATAAATTCACCAAATCCTTCTGGACCAACAATAGAGCCGTCAGCTCTTGTGGCTTCAGGATCAAAGTTTGTAATTCTGTTTTGAACAGACTCAATAGCACCTCTATACTCGTCCCCTATAGACTTTGATTTAACGTAGTTACTTATAACACCATCATCCATTGTAGCCATAAACACCGGTGGAAACAATCTACGATTTTGCACAAACGCATCGAATTCTTTCTTAGTCTTTATGTTTTTAGGTATAAGATTGTTTATCGCTTCAAGAGGTGAAACAGATTTTTTAACATCCGTAACAGTCGTACCTTCACCAGCTAAAGCCATTGCTCTAGAGCTTAGCTTATTGTTTTTAATACTTTTGCTATAGTCTTTTAAGAAGTTGTAAGCCTGTCTACCATCAGCAAAGTCTTTTTTAATACCAAACTTTCTTAATATTTCTTGTATTGTATTTTTGATTTTACCAAAAACACCTTCGTCAAAAGCTATTTCATTTTGTTCTATAGCATCGGAAAAAGCAGTGAACCACTCTTCCGTTGTTTCCATAAAATCAGGATCAGCAGCTATTTGATCCTTATAATTGTCTTGCAACCTCGTGGTAACCGCCGCTAATTGCTTTTTACTTAATACGTTTTTAAAGCTAGATATTAACTTTTTTACTTCAGATTTATCTTGGCCAATAACATTACCGTTCTTATCTTTAATATCTTTAACAAGACCTTGCATGTGTTTAGCTAAAACACCATGTAGCACCTCGTGAGCACCAACGTTAATAGCACCAGTTCTACCAGCCACATCCTTGTTAATAATAATAGAATCACCAACTATAAACCCATCAGCATTAGTAACGTCCTGCGCTTTAAGACCCATTTCTTTAGCTATCTTATCATGAGCAGCTTGAGCTTGCTCGTTGTTATCAACAACAATAGTTTGTTTACCAATTCTTTTACCTTGAGTTTCCGCAAACGCAATAGTATCTGATATTCTGTTTTCTCTTACCGCTTTTCTAACGTCAGCAGCCTCTTGTGTTGTAGCCACGTCAGTTGCCCCTTCGTACTTACCTATAATATCATTTATTTGCGCTTCTATATCTGCTAGGTTTTTTTCAGCACCAGGAACTTGATTTATTCCTTCTTTTTTAAGATCAGCTTTTGCTTTTCTTCTATCAGCATCTAATTCAAGTAATTTTTCAACATCTTTGTCGTCTGTTATTTTACTATCAACTTGAGATCTAACTTGAACTTTGTTTTGTTTTTCGTTAGCTAAAATTCCAACACCTGTGAAATCGTCTTCTATTTTAATCTTAGCTTTAGCTACATCAATATCATCAGCTGTTTCAACAAAGTCCTTCATTTCTTTATACGTAACATCGACACCGTTAAGATTGTATGTAGGTTGTTTTGCAGACTTTAATGCGGTTAAGATATTAATTGGAGCGGTTGTAGTTCCAGTTATAGCTTCAAAACCAATTTCAGCAGCGTCCATTTCTTGATCAGCCGCAACTCTACCTAAGACCTCACCAACACCACCACCAACACCCTCAACAGCAACACCAGCAGCGCCAGCCGCTACAGCAGCTGTTTTAGCACCCCTAACGGCCGCAACAGCACTTTTAGTAGCAACAGCTGCTTTACCAGCAATACCACCAGAAAAACCTTCTACAGCACCAATAGTTAAACCTCTACCAATAGCTCTATTTCTTATAGAGTTTCCTTTCGGTCCTTCTAATAATGCTTTAATATTTTCGTCTGTAAATTCTTTACCTTCTTCTTTAAGTTCAGTTTCTATTAATTCACCAAATGTTAACGCAGCTTCCATTGATGTTGCTAAACCACCCATTGCACCAGCTACACCACCGGCGATAGCTCCAACACCAAAACCCGCGGCACCAACAGCAGCACCACCAGCAGCTCCAGCTCCAGCAGCAGCTAGAGAAGCTCCAGGAGAATCAATCAACGTACCAACTTGAGTACCTAAAGATTGTACAAATAATTCTGGTAATAAACCTGGTTGATCTTTTACACCTCTAAAAAACGCAGACCAAGTACTACCTTCTTCTTTATATTTCTTTTGAAATTTATTCATACGTTCAGATGGAACGTGTGATTTAGATTCTTGTTCTTTAGCCTTCATGAACTCTTGTATACTTTCCATGTCTATATTAGAAAAGTCTTGAGCCATTAAATCTGTAGCTTCACCAGTTGTACTAGCCGCAGCTATACCTCGACCAAACCATGTTTGATCAAACCAACTTACTGATTCCGATGAACCATCGTCCAATTCTGATCCCATATCGTCTTGACTCATCGTCGGATCTACCGTCGAGTCTACTTGCTTTTCCACAAGACCTTTCTTCTTCATGTCCTGCAAATACCCATCAAAATCACCATTGTTATACTTGTCAGCGGCTTCAACAAGATCTTGTCTTGAGTATTCTATTCCATTTAATTCAAACATATTATACTATTATTTAGTTGTTATTTAAAGGATCAGTGTCCGCTACTAAGTCGTTAATCATGGTGTCAAGTTGATCCATCCCAATGCTGGTATTGTTTTCACTGTTTATGTGTTGAACAAGCTTATATCTGTTGTCATAAGTATCGTTTTTCACTTCTTCTTGAAATTTAATTAGCGCTTGTCTTTGTATTAGTGTTCTATCTTTATCAAAACTTTGTAAAGACGACAATATGCTTTCTAGACCAATGCTTTGGGTTCCTTTTTTAAACGAACCATATTTTTTCTTTGTTTTTGTTTTAATATTTATTCCTCTTGAGTTTGTAACGTTGCCTTCTACGTCTTCCTCAACAGTAACGCTGGTCTCTATGTTTTTAAAACGAGGATCATTTGTAAATATTCTACCAACATCCCCACCGTTAGGGCCTATGTAAGATTCTGTTGTTGTTTCGTTATCACCCACTATGTAGTTTTGGTACCAACCACCTTTATCGTTAACCACGTGGTATGAGTAATCGTTTATTTCCCCTGTAGCTGGATCCTTAGCGCTAAAACCAACCCCTGCTTTAATGTCGTTGTAAACGCTTGTAGCGTTACCAGAGTTCCAATTAGCTCCATTTAATTTTTGAACTTTATTTTTGTAAAAATCTATCCCATCAACATCTTCAGTTGTTTTACCCCCAGGTACAGGCGCTTTGTTGCTATGACCATAGTCGTTAGCTCCTTCAAACTCTTTTAAAACGTAATCTTTAAAGTACGCTTTAGTAACTTCTGCATCTTTCATACCTAATAAATTTGCAGTTAAAACCTGATAGTTTCTTGAGTTTTTAAGTTCCACTTCATTTATTCCAGGCTCACCAACATCTTCAATACCATCAACTATACCACCGGTTAACACGTCACCACCAGTTGCTTTAAGTAAATCTGCGTATAATTCAGCTGAATACTGATTTTGGTTTTTAGTTATATCGTCGAAAAAAGAAGTTTGCATGTACCCAAATTTCATATGCATAGCCCTCTTTAAATCAACCGGTTTCTCAAGTTGAGTATCAAGCCAATTTGAATCCATCGCTTTCATCTGCTCATCGTAAACACCAGTTCTACTTTTAAGGCCACGATCTGCAACTTGATTATTGTAGGTATCAAATATCGCTGCTTTTGCACCTTTATCATCTACGTTGGTTGCTATAGCTTCGTTGAATTGCTTTATAGTCATTGTCACGGGCTCTTTAGTACCGTTTGGATTAGGGGCTAACTCACCATTTTCCTTGTACAAAGTATACATCAGCTCACCAAACTCGTTACGACCAAGTTTGGCTACGTTTTGATTGTCTGTAACAGTGTTTTTTAAACCACTCTTAATAATAGCATTTACCATTTCTCCACCATCCATAGATAATTTAGTATCAAATGTTCCAGCTGCAACAGCATCTGTACCAGCCTTAAGACTTGCTGCTGCTAAATCTATTTCAGCAAAAATCTTTTGTTGGTCCATTTTTAATTTAGCCAAATCCATTTTAGTTTCTCTATCACCAAAAACTCCCGGTAACAAACCTAATTCTCTTTGAGCGTCTTTATTCTCGTATAATCCGTTTAATAAAAACTCTGCGTCTTTAGGATTTAAAACACTGGTTTTAGCGGCGTATGCAGCTCTTTCATTTGCGTTTTTTACCATCTCACCCCCAAGCGCGGCCCCAACTTTAGCAATGTTACCCCACATTTCGCTAGAAGCTTCCATTGTTTTACTATAGCTTTCGGCAGCTTTTTCAAGAGTGTCACTATAATCCGCAGGCGTATCAGCCATTGCGGCTCTATAAGCTACATTTACTAACGTTGCATCTGCTCCTGGATTTAATTTACTTGCCATATTTATATTTATTTATTTGTTTAACCCACTAAGCCCCCCGGTTACGTACGACGATGCTATGCTAGTTCCAGCATCAACTAACGTACTAAACATATTGTTTTGTGATTGTGAACCATACATATCCGCTTTCATACCCATGCCAGACATTTGATTTGATAAAGCGCCTTGGTAGGCAGTGTTTGCGCCAGCTAAAGCGGCGTAATCCATGCCTAATAACGTTGATTGCTGCGCTGCTTGAGCCGCTTGAACATCAGCTGCTCCTTGCATTATCATTTGCTGTTGTTTATCAGCTCCAGAAGCCTGCATTTGTTGTAACTGCATACCAGCACCTCTTTGTAGTTGATCTATTCTAGAACCTTCTTGAGCAGCCATCATTTGATTTTGTCTTTCTTGTTGAGATATACCAACTGCTATTTGTTGAGACTGTAAAGCACCTTGATTAGCTAATGATTGCGCTAAACCAGCTATACCGCTAGAACCAGCCGCTCCACGAAGTTGTCCTAATATGTTTGCTCTTTGTTGTTGCCCTTGTTGTGTTTGGAAATCAGCAGCACGCATGTCAACCGTCATGTCTTCAAAGCGGTTTTCCATACCTTCATACTTATTTTCTAGTCCAGCGTAAACGTTTTGTGCACCAGCAAAAGGGTTGGTAAACTGAAAATCCTCATATTGCCCTCTAGTTTTGTCAGCCCTGTCTTGAGCGATTTGCTGTTGACCTTTAAAGTCATCAACTTGACCCTGAACCATAGCGTTCATCTCGTTCATCGTCGCGGTTTGCTTTCTCTTTGATTTCTTTCCAGTAAAGTCTCCCATATTATTTTTGTTTTATAAAGTTGTTTGTCAAATATTTAAAGCCTTCGTTTTTAACTGGCATTAATATCCAGTCTAAATCTTTATGTATATTTGTCATATGGTCATTCATGCACACTGTAAACAATTGCATTATACCAATTTTCTCTGCTTCTTTTTCTACTTTTTTTACTAAAAGTCTTATTATTTCTTTTCTATCTCTCTCCCTGTACTTAGGGTTTGTAACTAAATAAGTTGTCCAACCTACTATATGTGGTTCCATTATAAACAAAAAGTAACAAGCAACTGGTACTCCATTTTTTTCTATAACAAAACATCTTTCATCTTTTGGTAAAAAAGCTCTTTGAACTGGATTTAAACCAGTTCTCTTCCACCACCATCCCCACCATTCACAACAAGTTTCATAATCCCCTTTTTTAAAAGATCTAAAGTTTATATTGTCATCCATTTAATTTAATTTATATCTATAATAGTCACAGTTTTCACTGTTTTTTTACTCTAATATGCTTTTATGAATTTAGATAAATCAAAGTTTAACGTTTGAGCTGTAGCGTTTATCTCTACGTTGCTAAACTCTATTTCACCAGTGATAGTTAATACCCTACTAGTATTGTTTACTGTTAATGTTGTTCCTGATTCTATTGTTTGTAGTAAACCAACAACCCAAAAACCCGAACCATCAGCTATTGCAGATGTTATAAATGGATCTGCAGCTGTAGGATCTATACCTATACCACTTATGGTAGAAACGTTAGGCACAGCGCCTTCTCTATCAGCTACTGGAATTCCCGCGTTATTAACAACATCAGCCGTAGTTACGGTAGTAGGAGCGGTTAAAGTAGCCTCTAAATTAGTTAACTCAACCTTCATGTTTTTAACAGACTCAATAGAACTTGTACCACGTGTTATAATTTTAAAAGTAGAGCCGCTAGCTGTGTCACCTTTTAATTTCTTATCAAAAGTGATAACGCCTAGTTGTTTTGTGATATCCCTGTCCACCACAGTTGGCTTTGCACCTTCTTTATCAAAAGCAGGAACAGAAAAAGTTACAACGGTATTAGAAACCGTATCCATGCTACCATCTTCGTTTTGGATTATACTATCATACTCCGTGTTTTCTGAATAACCTCTAACAATACCAACATCAGTAGGTGCGTAAACACTACCAGCGTAAGTTGTGAGATAAGCAAGTACAGTACTTCCATTTTTTAACAAATGACCAGAGCTATCACTAGCTATTCTAAATCTGCGGTAGTGAGGGGGTGTGAAAGTTAATGTTTCATCATTGTTAATAGCGATCGATTCTGACAATGTAAAAACTTTAGCATTACTACCAACGTTTATAGCTGTTATTGTTACAGCGTTATCACCTGTCTTAGCGTCTAAAGCCGCGTTACCAGTAACTCTATCTCCAATAGCCCATAACGCTGGGTTAGTACCAACATCATCATCCATGGTAATATTCGTTGCTCCATCACTAAAATCACCGTCAACAACTTTACCTGAGCTACGAGCGGTACCATCCCAAACTTCCTCGTTTGGAACTCTAATGTAATCACTAAACTTAATATCGTCTATCATGTAGATATCACTAGCAACAGGTTGTCTAATTATTTCAAAAGCATTTGTGGCTCCAGCTGTGACTGTGATAGAAAAAGCTTTTTTACCAGTGCTAGCACCTCTTCCAATAACAAAGCTTTGACTTGCAACGCTAAAACCGTGAAAATCACCACTACTATAGTTGTCAGAGTTTAAGTCTCCAGCTCTTAACGTGACAGTTACATCGGCGGGTTGGTAGATAATCTTACGTAATATGCTAGAGTTTGAGCCTTTAGATAAATTAACATTTACACTGTTATCTTCGTACAAAACTTCTTGGTACTCCGCGTGAACCGTGTCATAAGTTGATTCAGCAAATATATATATCTCATATTGCTTTGGAGTGGTTCCAGTATCCATAACAGGAAATATTATTGAACCGTTAAAAGAACCAGAACCCGGTATTTTTTTATTTTTTAAACCAGAACCCGTGGAGGTAAAAGTGTTAGTTGTAAAGTCATAATAAGTTCCTAATGGAGATTTTACTTGTATAGAGAATATAGCTCCATTGTCACCCTCAACTCTAAAAGCACGAGTTGCCCCAACAGTAGGTACACTACTAAAATCTATTTTAAAATCTTTAATTACTTTTGCCATATTTATTTAGTTAACTACTTTTTGTTATATTTGATCCAAACGAGAATAACTCAGCTTTGTCCGTAGATTTATTTTCAAGGTTAATAGTAGCGTAGTAACCTATTAAACCAGAGTTTTCTATATATTGATTTTTTTGACAGTACGTATAGATAGGCGCTCTACTTGTATTAACCTCAATAACACCAGTTTCTCCAAATACAACATCAGTTAACTGCCAGTCACCACTACCACTACCGTTATTTTTTCTTCCATAAGCATACCTATTACCACTAGCGTCTTCTTTAAAATAAGCGCCGTTGTCTTTAAAAAGTTTAACTTCAACTTGTTCTTCCACACCATTTCTTTTTCTAGTTACAGTAACAACTTTACCAGAGCTATATGAATCACCACCGAACACTGAGTCCTGCATGTCTTGCTGGTTAAACCAAAAGTATTTACCTTCTGTAGTTTGGTCTTGTTGCGTTGCTGTTAAGTCCGTGTTTTCAACGTAAGAAATTGCAACTTCATTTTGTGGTGTTGAGTAGACATTGTTTTCTAAAGTAATTTCTTTTCTATCATTGCTCATACCTTGCACGACACCTATGGTACTAGGTATTTTATTTGCAAATAAAATATCGCCAATACTCCAATCACCAGCTCCATCGCCAGGACTGTTGTGTAAAACTGGATTATTCAAGGCGTTGCTAAATCTTCCATAAGCTAAAGGAACACCAGTATCACTGTCTTGAGCTAAACGACCGTTGTTTTTAAACAACTTAACCTCAACCTCATGCTGTACACCACTTACATCTTTTAACATTTTAACGACAACGCCAGAAGAGTAGGGTTTTCCATTAAACTTAGATATTTCCATTTTTTCTTGATTAAACCAAAAGTATTTTCCTGAAGTTTGGCCTGTTATATCTACTTTTTCAACCTCAACATCAACATATCCATTCACGCCTATTGAATCACCAATGTTTATATCAGACGTCGTTAATAGATTATTAATAGGAATACTATAGGTTATAACGTTATTAGATATTGATTCAGCTTGTCCAATACCCTTAACGTGAAAACTACCTATATCGCTTATTTTTGATTTATCATCACCAGAAATATAACCAAACCATTTACCTTCTTTTTCAATAAACTCAAGTAAAGTACCTTGCTGCTTGTTTGTTTGCACAGTGTCAACGAACCACCCGTTAATTTCATCCACAAACCCAACTGCTGGTTTTTGAGCTTGAGTACCTTCATAATTAAGAGTGGAAAAAGTCTTTATAGTATTAGGCGCTTCGTTCATAACAAAAGAAAGAGAACAACCATTTTCCCCGTTATAAAAAGAAGCCCTTTCAGCCTCCTCAACATGATGTTTCCACATTTTTGAGTTAAAAAACGTATAGTAATCATTGTTACAACTAATAGCGTTTTCAGGAACAAAAGATTTAAAACTAGCCCAACCTTTCACATCTTCTTTAAACGAAACTGTTTTGCTGTTATAATCTTCTACGCTGTATTTTAAAGTTACATTGTACTCGTCTTCACTATCGTCGTAACTACCAATTAAAACATTGTTTAATTTTAAATTGTCTTTAAACCAATCTTTCATACCGTGGTTAGATATAGGTGTTAAACCGTCTTTCGACAACCTCATCACAACTCCTCTAACTTTGTCTGTAAAATAAACTCTATAAGACTCCGATGCAAATGATTCTGGATTTTTAGATATACCATACTCACCAATAAAAGGTACAACTTGACCAAGAACCCTATCTGTTGCTATTAACTGAGGATTTGAGTCAGCGTTAAATATCGCGTCTTTGCTAGCTAGCATTTTTAGTATTTTATTTTCACAAAGTACTATTAAATCAGAGTCTCTTTGGTGAAGTTTTTGAATACTACCATATATTGGGTTTATGTCTTTTGTTATTTTTTCGGCTTGCACAAACTGATTTAAATTGTTAACTCCTGATATAGAGTTATAAACCCCAGAATAAATTAAACCGTATTTTCTTCTCTCTTCTTTGTACTCTCCTTCTTCTAGTGTTGTTGAGACTCTAACGCCGTTTGCTATAAACGGTAAGTTAAATGTATCGCCAATTCTATTAGACTCCACGCCATTACCAAAAGAATAGCAATTGTGCCAGTTTAAATTGTATGTTGTTTGGCTACTATATAAACTAGTATTTATAGTAAAGGTATTAGCGTTATTATTGGCGTCTACATTTACTAAAGCTGTTATAGTGAGATCGATAGAAGAACCATCGGTTCTTAAAACTCTAAGCTCATCTCCAACTTCTACAAACCCATTTCCAGTTAAAACGCTTTGACTTAATACTATGTTGCCACTAAAAGTTGTGCTAACAACAGTAGTTCCTGCTGCTATAGTATTATTTCCAACCTTAGTAACAATAGATCCGGTTGGCGCTATGATATCCTTGGTGAATGGAGTCCACTCTATAGGGTTTAAACCACTCGCTTCATAATAAATATCTAAACCAACATCTTCTTTTGGTTCCGTTTCCCAAATAGCGGGGTTACTAGGTAACTCCAACTCTTCTTCGATAGGCTCAACAAACTCTATAGTGTAACCAACTGCGTATAGTCCTGGGTTATCTAAATCTGTACCAAGACCATTTGGATCGTTTAAGTTTATTCTATTAGCAGAGTTTTCGCTATAACCATTCATAGCTGGTTGTTTAAAAGTCAGCTCTCCACCTGTTGTAGGTGGGTTGCTTGAAATGTTGTGACCTATCGCGCCACTACCATTACTTATAATAGTTTTACTATATCCGGTTAAATGAATTTTATATACACTACCGGACTCACTTATTTTCCATACAGCTAAATAATCAAGAGCATCGGTAGCTCCAGTTAAAGTGTCACTAGCACCACCATTTGAATGGCTTGTTAGTATCATACCAACCTTAATGTCATGCTTAGCCCCACTAGCGTCTGAAGCTTCTAAACTATCGACATGTAATTCTATTTGAGGATATCCGTTCGTTGTCTGTACTACAGGAGCAATAGACGAGTGGTTAATAGTTAATATTAACCCACCTGGTATTGGACCTAGTGTTCCTTGGTTTGTTGGATCCCATGTTAAAACACCTGGACTACTTGATTCTGGGTTCGCTACCCTAAGTCTCCAGTTTCTAGTAAAGTTGTGAGAAAAACGAGCGTGTTCAGTAGAATCGTGACTCCAAGCACTACTTGAGTTAAAACCTTGGTTGTGTCTTAGTAGTTGTTCGTAGTTAACACCAGGTTGTACTGTGTACACCACACTATTTGGATCATCTCTAAATCTAAGTTGTTTAGCTGGTTCTAGTTGGTTAACAAGTTTTTTAGTTGCGGTATCTTGATAAAAAGGATTACCACCCTCTTTCCCAATATCAAAAAAGTCTTGAGCATTGGTAGCGTTAGAGTTTGGCTCATAATCGTCATATATACCACCAATAGCCAAGTTTATAGTAGAAAAAGTGCTAGGAGTATTTAATGTTATACCTCCGTTATCACCGTTAGGTGTACTTATGTAGTTCCAATTTAAATTAAAATCTGCTCTAGAGCCTTTGAAATGTCCCTCGTCAATAAACCAAACAGAATCATCAACACTATGTCTATCAGCTTCTCTATGCAGCGAGCCATCATAGTCAACCTGATCGTCTATCATGTAGTCGTACTCATCTTTCCAATCATTATCGCTACTTGGTCCAAATCTATATCTACTTGTAGCAGAATTATCATCGTCGTTTCCGTAGTTATAATTTCTAAAATAACAAGCAAATTTTCCAAGAAGATAATTGTATCTTTGACCAGGACCACCGTGACCAGTTGCACTAGAATCATGTCTTGCTAAGTGTTGGTCTTCTTCCGCCATATAGTAAAGCTTTTTACTTACTACCGCTCTGTAACTGGGCGTTGTAGGAGTGCTTGTATTTATATTACTAGCAAAAGTAGCGTCGTTTACTATTTTTACAAAAAACCTACCGTCAAACTGTGGGGAGTTTTCAACCGCGTATCTATATATTCTTACTTTAGTTGTGTCTTTTATTTTTGTAGATGTGGCCATGAACTCTACCTCATCACCTAGAGGTCTATCTAAAGTAAAACTATAAACCGCTTCACCTACACCTACGCCATCTTGAGAAGCAAAACCTTTGTAGTTTGTTGTAACGCTTGCAACTCTATATCTTTCAGACACCAGCCCCTCAAGTTGGTCGGTAAACTCTACGTACAAAGTTTCTTTTATATCATGCAGTCTACTACCGCTGCTATTTTGAAACGGTTGGTATCTCATTTCAAACGATCTTTTACCAACCAAGGGTGCGTTGTCAAGCGAATCGCTAAACACATCGGTAACGTTATTACCGCCGTTATAGACGTGCGTTTTTCTTTCAATTAAAGACTGCTTGGTTTTTATATAATCTGGAGCTTCATTTTCTATTGCTACAACCTTATATCTAGCCACACTTGCAACAACAGCGTTTGTTTCTATACCTTTTTTTAATACCAAGAAAGAATCTATATCAATCTTGTTTCTATCAGAAGAAGGAAATGAAACCCAAACATGGTCATCACCAGCATCCCAATAACGATCCATAGCCATATTGTAGTATTCACCTGAAGTTTGTTTTATAAAAAACTTAAAGTAACTCATATTGTCAGCGTACTTAGTGTCTTTAAACGATACACTAGCTACGTTAACTTTATTAGCATCTTCTTTTCTAATCTTACTAGATATATTCTTGTTAGATATAACAGGCGTTTCTCTACCGTACTCATCCACGAATACTATTCCTAGTTGATATTCTCTTAGTGATTTGACAGATTTAGATACTTGCCCAGTATTATTACTAGTAAATCCAAAATCAATATTTGGAAAATACTCACTTCCATTGTTTTGTAAGTTGTATTGATGTAAATAATTACCATAGGTTATTCTACCACCAACAACGTCTTGAGCTAAAGCTGCTCTTGGAACATTATCCCAAGGTCTTAGTAACTGGTTTGAGGGTATAGCCCTAGTTATCGCTTCTCTTTTTATCACGTAATCATCAGCCCATTTATCACTTTTAAGGGTTTCAACTGCATACACGGTTGTAGAACCATCTTCTTTGTACAAAACATCAACAGAAACTACGCCATCTGGAATATTAGCGTTGATATTTTTTAAGACAACTTGTTTAAGTTTATTTCTCATCCCTAAATTATAGCCTTTTTTAGGGTGGTAATCAAATGTACCGGGAATAAATGCTGGTTGAGAAAATGGAGAGAAAGCAGAGTATTCCCCGTCTTGATATTGATATCTAGTAGCAAACCTAGGGAACTTAGATTCAAACAATCTTTCTTCGTCGTCATACTTATCAATAGCATATTTTAACTCCGTACTACCAGAAGGAACTTGCGTGGGAATACCACCTATAGAAGACACTTTTAATTTTACTCTAGCATCAACAGTGCTTGTGTTTTCAAGAGAAACACTATTTACGTCCATCTCTACACTGTTGTTATTACCGTTTACATCTACGGATATAACACACCTAATGTCTGTATCGCTAATTTTTACACCATTTGTACTTACTATTTCTATATCAAGTTTACCCGCCTCGGAGGAATTCCAGTTGTTAGGAGTGTTTAAATCAAAAGTAAATTCAGGAGACATTAAAAACGGCGCTGTGACATTCAAACCAAATGGTAAATTAATTATACTTCCAGTCGCTGGTAGAACTTGGTTGTTATAATCTCCACCCCAGTCGTTTATATCATCAAAATCAGTAGTTGACATATGTGTATAAACTCTACTTTTGTAAATATCATTACTACCCCAAGCACCTGTTTGGTCTGCCGTGTTTGAAGCCGCGGGATTACCAGCGAATCTTAAACCTATATAACCCTCGAAATTAGCGGGGATTGTGGAGATATCAACAATACCAACCTGCATTGTTATTGAGTGAGTTTCATTTGTTGCTAAAGGATTAACTTGCGCGTTAAAAAACCTTACGTTTTCTTTGTGACTATTACCAATATCACCGTTGTTTACGTGTTGCGCGTGAAAAGCTATTGAGTTGTTCGCTTGTATTTCCCAACAGTCTCCATTCGCAAAACTTGAAATTGATACGTCTGTTGATTGTCCTTCTGCTGTGTTAACTGAATATGGAGCTATTAAATTTGGGTTATTTGTTATAAATCTTAAAAATGGTTTTTGTTCTTTACTACTCCAATAGTTTGAACTTGAAATAGAACCAGCTCTTGAAGCTGTGTCAAGAGTAATTGTTTCAGTATATGTTCCAGCTGTGTCATAATAATTCGTTCTCCAGTAGTCAGTGAAATTAGAATTATTTTGGTTTTCTAAAGCAACTACTAAAGCGGCTTTACCGTTGTTAACATTGGATATTTCAAATGTAAAATCATACTCTTCACCATGCACGATTTCACTTGCAGTGTTGCTATCAAGCATAACCCAAGCTTTATTGCTACAGTTTAAAACTTCTATTTTTGAATCTGCAAAATTATATAATATATTAGGATCTTCAAACAACCAGTTTTTTGGTTTGTTACCATTTACGCTTGGAATAGAAAAATCTGTATTACGAAGGTATTCAGCTAAACCACTGTTACTTCTAAAATGAGTACTCTGTATAACGGCTTTTATTGTTGGGTTTACTATAGGAACTGGAGGGGCAATACCATCTTCAAATGCCTTTAAGTAAACGGTATCACCTGGGCTCCAATCTAAACTAAAACCAGTGTTACCAGCTAAATCTGTTTCTACAAGCGTAGTAAAAGATTCGCCTACATTTAACCCGTAAAAATTGTTTCTACTATCAAGGCCATTACCTCCAAAAGCGTTAAAAGAAGAGTTGTTGTTAGTCCAAGTGTTGGTATCTTGGTTGGTAATTCTCATTACACCAGTATAAGTATTGTTAGGATCTCTGTCAGACTCAAGTACCACGGTAGGGGTTAGTGCTGGCGCTTTTTTTATAACAGTAATATGCTCTTTTAATAGTTGTGTTGTACTGTTAGTTTCTAAATTTTTAAAAGTAGTATCAGTGTTGTAATCTGTACTACCTTCTTTTGACCTTTGTATGTTTATTTTTTTTGGTTCAGAATTATTATCTGTCCAAAATAACATGTCATCAATAATATTTATTCCAGTTATCAGCTGGTTTTTTGATAGCTCCAACACGCTATTGTCCAGGTCTATTAACACTGGATTTGTAGAATTATTATCAATATCATACTCTACTATAGCAGATCTACTACCACCACCTCCTGTTAAAATATAATATATCTTTTTATTTATCTCATCAGCAATAGAACCAACGCAAACTGAATTAGCAAAACCTACATCACTAACGAGCTTGTTGCCCATCACATTTCTAACGGTACCACTATCAGATCCTTCTGAGGTCGAAACCTGAATGTTCATAGCGTCTACATACTCTCCATTTGGAACAAGTCTACTGTCCAAATCTTTATTCATTTTACCTGCAAAAAAATGATTTTTAATCTCTGGCATACTAGTGTTTTATTTGTTTAGATTTACCTCTAAGTATTTGAGTTAATTCTTCTAATTTAATATTAGATAATCTTAATTTAGCTTTTCTAGTTTCAGCAAACCTTTCTTTCTTAAATCGAGGTGCTAATTGCTGGTGTATTGGTTGAGATGATGTAGATAAGATGGCATACGCTATATATTTATACATTGCCTCTTCAGCAAATTTGTGTACTTGCATTTCAGCATCTGTACCAAGACTATCACTTATATAATCTAAGATCACAGTTTTTCCTGAAATATTAGAACTAAAATGTATTCTTCCTAACCTAGGATCTATATAAAAAGATCCATTTGCTTGTGCGTGTTGTGGGTCTAATCCATATCTTTGCCCAAGTGTAGGCCAATAAGTATCGTCTTGATAATCGTCTTGATTTTCAGACGGAGTATTTGCTTTGTAGCTGTTCCAAGTAGAGGACTCACTTTCGTTACCTAGTTTTGCTGACAAATATCTACTAGAGTAAGAGTTTGTAACACTCACATTGTCTATGTTGTTACCAGGTACAAGGTTGTTAAATTCAACACCTGAATAAAATTCGTTAAACGAAACAATAATAACGTAAACTTTATCATGCGAGCTTACATCTATTCCTAAAAGTGACTTGCTAGTAGTGTTGTTACTAGCGTTCCATTCTACATAGCTTTGAGATCCATCGCTAGCAAGCAAATCAAACATATCTGTAGAGTGGTTTGTTGTTCTTGTATTAGTAGCAACACTAGAAGCTAACCAGTTATGACTTCTGTTGGTATCTGGAAGATGGGTGCTTAATCCAAGTCTTAATATACCAGGATGCGTTGTTCCACTAGCCGTAAGATCAACAGATTCACCATCGCCACTCAAGCTAACATAATCTTGATCACTTACATCCAACTCTTGATAAACAGTCATAACATGTCCGAAGTTAGATGGTTGAGCACCGTATCCCGACCTTGTTCTGTGTGTAAATACTAGCTTCCCACCACTAATTTCACCTTTAGCTTTTAATTCTCCTGACGCTTGATAAACATCATTATTTTTACTCCAAGTAGGTAGTAGCGCGTTTTCAAATTTACCATTTTTAACTTCTTCATTGTCCTCTGGAAATGAATAACTACCATCCTCCTCTTGTCTTATTTGAAATGGATTTGAAGTAGCACTTGTAGGGTACAACGGGTGTTTTATACCAGACGAATCAGCCCAAGATAACTTGGTGTAATTTACATAATCATGCGGTAGTGGCATGACTAGCGTTGGTGGTAAGTCAATTTGTTGTGATTTTATCGACCTAAAGGTATCAAAAGAAAACTCTTGCAAACCTCTTTGAGCGTGAAAAGCAATATCAGCTCTTTTTATTTTTTGAATAATCTTGTTTTCACCAACGTAAGCTATTTGAAATTGAGTTATAATATTGTCTAAAGAAGTAAATTGATAATTACCAAAATCACTTCCTTCGTAATACTCTTTATGTGTAGTATTTAGTAATCCCATTTATTTATTGTTTTTCTTGTTGAATTTGACCTCCTAAAGCCCCAGCGGCTGTTTGTGTTAATTGTGGTTTTTCTATAGTTATACCAGCTAAAGCTAGTATTCTATATACTAATTCTACTTCTTCAGATTCGTGTAGTTCGAAATCATCTGTGTTAGTGGGATCGTATAGTGCTTTTTTGTCTACAACTTCGTAGGCCCAGTTTGGTTTTCTGGGTGTTTGAACATAACTAAAGTAAACATTAGATATAGGTTTACTAGGGTGTGCGCTGCTTGGGTTAGGATATATACGTAATAAACTCCTACTATCTGTGTTAGCTACGTAATCACCCGAATACCTTGTGTATACTGGTAATTTTTCAGACCATCTACCTAGTGGAGAGTAAGCATATTTGTTTAACTCGTTCAACTGAAGTTCTTCTGCCTCAACAATAGCACCGCTATTGTACCGCACTCTTACCATACCGAGCCTATATATATGAGAAAAGAATTGAATTTTAACTATTCCTTTTTCTTCTTCTAATATATCGCCTTGTTGATCATATCTTTCAAATATACTGATTTTTTCTTCTAAATTAGTAACAATATCTGAGTACGCCTGGCTATTACCAGGTAGTCTTTGAAATTGATTTAGATCATAAAAATATTGCTCAAATATTTCCATCTGAGCGTGGTGGGCAAATAAGTTAAACTCTTGAGGTGTTATATAACCTCTTTGCTCTTTATTAGCTAATGCTAAAACTTTTTGATACACTCTATCTATACTTATTGCCATAATTTCTTTTTTTGTAGTTTACGATCGCCCCGTAGAGCGACCGCATCTACAGTTAGATTAATTTAATCTTTTTTCAATATTGGAGTAAATCTCCATTCCTTCGTCAGTTTTAAACCAAGCGGCTAAAGCTGAATAAGGGTGTTCGTCAAATGGAACATTCATTAACTTTCTATCATTAGAACCCCATGAAAAAGTTCTTTGATCAGAAGATAATTTTAATATCCCCATTTCAGTTGCTCTAATACCAAAGTTTCTAAGCACAACATTCTCATCGTTTACTAACTCTAAGAACAAACCTGGGTTTCTCTTAGCATATAATAGTAAATCTCTTTTAAGTTCTTTAGAGCTCATGTTTGATACCTTAGAACCTATTTGTACTCTCATGACAGCTTCAGCTATATCAATGTCTAGATTTTGAGCAGCGTTTAAAGCTTCAATTTCCATTTCTAAATAGTCAATCTCATTAACAGCTTCTTCAACAGGTTTAAACTCTGTAAATAAAGAACCCCTGTGAGGGTGATATAAAGAAAGTAATTGTTGTAATACTGTTTTGTTTTTAGGTACGTTTAACACACCATTTTCAAAAATAATATGCTCTAACCTTTGATCGCCTTGCATTTCATCAACAAACGGCGTTCTTTGGTTTGAAGTGTATTTTAACTCTCTTTCAAACCCTTTTTCCTCGTCAAAATAGTAAATATCAGTAGCCCTTATACTTTTAGTTAAAGGAGATCTATTGTTGGTTAAAAAATATGTTCTATCTTTTATCTCCCAAGTATCTTTTTTCTTTTTTGGTAATGGTTTTTCCATAACCGGTGTTTGAACTTCTTCGAAGTCTTTTTCTATTAAAGGTTCTACAACCTTTTTTGTTTCTTTTTTCTTTGCCATAATATAATATATAATAAAATTAATAAAAATAAAGAGACTGGGAAATTAATCCCAGTCTCTTTAAAATAATTGTGCTTAGTTTAACAACATGAAGTTATTAGCACCTTGTGTAATTAAACATCTTTCAGATAAATAATTTACTTGCATTGCGTCTAGGTCAGAAGTTTGAGCTCCAACAGATCCAGTAATCCAAGTTTTCATTTTTCTTGATTCAGTTTGAGACGCTCTGTATCTCACGTGTAAGAAAGGACGTTTCATGTTTTTACCTAACTGCTCGTCATATACAGAAGATACACCAGCTGGTATAACAACACCTCTAATAGCGTTAACAGTATCGATACTTCCACCTCTAGTAGACTTATCGTTTAAGTATTTCATGTCAGACTTGTAGAAGTCATAAGAACCTCTTCTGAAACCAGAGAAACCTAAGTTTAACGCCATATCTTCTGAGTTGTCAAATACTCCATAAGAAGTACCACCAGCTCCATAAGAATTCATTGAAGCTAACATGTCATCCATCGCCAAAGCTGTTGCTCTGTTTACAAACATCATGTTTTCTTCAATAGCGCCATTTGCATCAAACACTGCCAACATAGCGTCAAACTCAGCTAAATCAGTAGCTGCATTTACACCAGTAACACCAGAAGATTCATGACCTCTTGAAGTAATAGCAGCAAATAAACCTTCAGTACCAACAGAAGTATTATTAACACCTAAACCACCAGTAGCATCGTGAATAGTCGCAGTTGTATCAGCTATTTCAGATTCTAACATTGACATTTCTAAATAATCAGCAAAACGAGCTCTAGTGTCTCCTTCAGCTTTTAAATACCACATGTAACCTGATTGCCCGTCTTCACCAGAAGTTTCGATCCATCCAATTGAAGCTGTGTCAGATCCAGAAACAATGTAAGTATCTTTAAGGATAATTGGCTTGTTTTCAAAAGATTTGAATTGAGGCTCATTAGCTAAATTTTGTCCATCAACTCCTTTTGAGAATTCAGAACCATAAACATATAAACTAATCGCATCATCATCTGCAAATACTGAACCAGTGTTTAAAGCAGCTTGTGAATAAGGTAAACATGTAATTCTATCGTTTGTACCAGCAGAAGTACCTCTAGCCGCTACAGAAACGTAACATTTAAGAGTTTTTGTTGCCGAAGATAATACCACAGTATCACCAACTCTAATACCATGAGTTACAGTTTGTGCTAAACCATCAATATCAGTATCGATTTCTACTAAACCAGAAGAAGCAGTAATAACTGTTCCTTTGTAAGATAAGTGTAACCTACCTTGTTCAGACCATACAACTCTATCAGAGCTCATAGCCTCTTCAGCACCTACTTGAGCAAGAAAGCCAGCTACGGTTCTTTTTCCGTAAACCTCAGCTTCTTTCTCCATAAGTTCTGGTAAATACTGTTGAGCCCAATCGTTGTTCCCAGCAGTAAAGTCTAAATAATTTGTTACTAAAGTAGCTTGCTGTGCAGCAGGGCGTACTTGAGTATAACTTGTAATTGCCATTTTAAATTTGTTTTAAATTGTTATTTGTTTTTGTTTTTAATTTTAAACTTAAAATCAGAAGAATTATCGCCTAACACTTTGAACTTCATACCACCTGCTTCAATTTTCCCATGACTTTGTCTTGGGTTCATATCTACGTTTTTGGCTTTAGCAATGCTATTTTTCATAGCATCAGCTTTTCCTTGTTCGTAAAAGTGTTTTGCAACAGCATCTGCGTTCATTGCTGTATATAAAGATTTATGATAGCCCTTGGCGTCTGTTAAAGCAGAGTTTTTATCCAAAAACTTTTTGGTGAAATTGCTTATGTCGCTCTGAGTATTTTTAACCTCTTCAGCATTGTTTACATTAAACCTGTATTTCTTATCACCGACGTTGTATTCAAAACCTTTGAATTTGTCGTTGAAAACATTATTTGTTTTCTGTGTAAAAATATCAGAGTTCGTTTTAACTGTTTTTTGAGTTGCTTCTGACTCCTTGTTGTACCTATTAAAGAAATCAATTGCTTTTTGTTGCTCACCCGTAAGTTTGCTTCCAGCTTTGATCTCGTCATAGTATTTAGACTTTTGCCCGTCTAAGTGGCTTTTAGCGCTGGCAACTTGCTCTTTAAGCGCTAATTTCTTTCTACGTATATCTCTATCGTCGTCTACATCTTCGTCGTAAGAGAACGTGTCTTCCATAAGGAAGTTAATTTCTTCGTTATCTAAATGAGGTTTTGTTTGTTTGTAGTATTCTCTTAACAAAGCGCTGTCATCTAGTTTGCTATAATCTTGATTAAGTTTTACATAATCATTTAAATCTCCACCAGTTTCTTCCATAAACTCCATTAACTTTTGGATATTCTCTGGTAATGGTTTTCCAGTAGCCTCAGCTTCTGCTATAGCTTCTTCAACCTGCTCTTCAACTTCTTCAACCTCTTCCTCAGTAATCTCTTCTAATACTGAAGTTTCTTGTGTTTCAGCTTCCGGTTGTACTTCTTCTTCTTCTTCAGTAACCTCTGCTACCGCTTCTACTTCTTCAGTTTTTTCCTCTGCCACAACTTCAGTTTCTACTTTCTCTTGTGGTGGAGCGCTTAAATCTACCTTAATAACGCTATCGTCTCCAGCAGATTCAAATTTACTTTCATCGACTTGTTCAGTCGTTTCTTGGGTAGTCTCTTCGACTACGTTTTCATCTTTTTCTTCCATAATATAATATAATAATAATTAATAAATTCTAACTAGGGTCAAACGAACCTAAATCAAATCCTCCACCTAGTATATCATTACCTGCGGACTCAAAGTTTTTAGGTGGTTTTCCACTATTTCTTTGCTCAATCATCTCTGATTGTTGTGTTGCTTGTATCTTTGTTCTTTCGTCTTTACGATCTTCTTTTTGCTTTTCTCTCTCTTTCATGCCATCAACCTCAATTCCCTTAAGCTGCATGTTGTATTGAAACTCTAAAGCCATAAGCTCTTTTTTCATTTGAACCTCTTGCATCATTTTTTGAGAATCAACTTGGGCTTGTATTTGCATCAACTCAGCTTTAGCAGTATTTAACGCTTGGTCTTTTTGCATTTCAACTTGAGCCGCTGCTTGAGCTGCTTGAGTGTTAGATTGAGATTGAGCTTGAATATTTTCCATTTGAAGCTGTCTGTCTTTTGCCTCTTTCTTTTTTCTACGTATTTTTAATAGTTGATTTGCTAGCTTAATATTACGTATTTCTCTAAGATCAATAGCATCTTCAAGCTCAATGCTTTTTTGTTGCAGCGCCATTTGTATATTATTTTCTAACCTACCTTTCTCTTCTTCATCTGGTTGTAATTCTATAAATATACCAAAGTCATACAGGTGTAACTCAGACATTTCTTCTAACGTAGCTACATTGTGAGCGCCTATAGCTTGTATAAAAGCATCTTTGGTTGGTGAGTACTCTATAATATCAGATATCCTAAGCGATAAACACTCTGCTGTTTCAGCTGTTAAGTATAGTCCAGCTTGTAATATATGTCTAGTTGCTGTATTAGAGTTTGCTGCGGCTATTTTTTGAATACCAACTAAAGCATTTTTATCCGGCGTACTACCATCTCTAGCCTCGTTAAGACCGGTTACGTCTCTTATCATCTGTAAATAGTAGTTGTAATTACCAATAAGAGCTTGCATTTTATTTCCACCAGATCCAGATGTAATTTCTTGAATAGGCACTTTACCTGGATTCATATCACCTTCCGACGTGAAGCTTCTCCCTATCACGGATCCAGTTTGGAAAAACATGTTTAGGGCTTCTTGTGGATTGTAGTTTGTTCCATTGCCTAAATCAACTTCAGCTAAACCATCGGCATCTAAATAAACACCATCTGGAACCATACGAGATAAAACTTGTTGTAGTTTTAAGTGAGTCAGCTGTATCATGTCAGCAAAACCTGTTATACGCCTTACTAGCGAATCGATTTTACCATTGTACATTCTAGGTGCAACAATAGCATAATTCATTTTAACTTTAGTAAAATCACTTTTAGGACGCATCATGTTTTTTGACATCTCCCATTTAAGTAACTTATCGGTACCAAGAATCATAGCGCCCTCATATAAGCACTCTATTGACCTCAACATTCTGCTATACCCACCTTCCATGTCTCGTGGAGGATTAAACGAATCATCTTTAGGAATAACCTTATCAGCACCAGTAGCCATCTCTTTAACCTTGTAAACTTCATTCATATAAGTTTTATAATTAAAATATAAAACTTGTATAGTGTTATTATCTTCTTTATCGTAATTATGTCTAGAGTTGTAGTTAGATCTATTATAAGATTTATTTTTCATTATATCCTCAAGATCACTTTCTGTTAGATGAGGAAACTCTTTTGCTAATTCATTTACAGGGATAGTTTTAACCTCACCAACATAATAAATATCGTCAAAATATGGGGACTCAGTATAAGAGTAAACTAAATTTGCAGGATCAACATAATCTATAGTAACACCTTGAGATGTGTTAAAGTTTGTTTTTACAGCACCAATACCTAGTACGGTTAAATCTTGATAAAAACGTTTTTTAGTTAACTCGTATTTATTGCCCTCAAACAACACGTTTAAAGCCTGTTCTTCAGCTAGCTCTACAGCCTGCTTGTAGCTAAGTTGCATGTGTAACCCCAATTCCTCACTGGATTCTGGTAGGTCTTCATTAGCTATATTTGTTTCTTTCGTATCTATGTTAAATCTAGCTTCAACTTCTTGGTTAAATTCTCTCATTTCCATGTCACTTTGTATTGCCTGCATGTACTCTGTTCTCTTTTCAACTCCATTTGGAGATTGAGAATAAGCTTTTATATCATACGTTCTTTCAGCGATTCCATTTACAACAATATCTACAAACTTGGATATAATTGGAACTGGTTTCCAGTCTAAATTTAAATAGGACAAATCACCGTTTATAGATAACTCATCCTTATATTTTTGAATAGACTGCTCGCCTCTAGCATACAATCTTAAATTATGAAAATCAGCATGATTAGATCTATATCTATTCATGTTTCTATCGTCGTTAAACCACTCTTGCTCTATTGCTTTACCTACTTTCAAACCATAATCATAGCTTAGCTTTTCAGCATCACTAACTGTTTGACTCGGGAAATAACTTTTAATGCCAGACTCTGCCATATTTATTATTTGATTATTTGTGAATTGTTTCCAGTATTAATATACTTAGAAATGTTTATATTTAGTGGTTGCTTTTCAACCTTAGCATTTGGCCTGTATAAGTGCCTATTGTTAGCCATAACAGCTAGACCAGAACTTATTGATGCATCATGCTTTGTTCTTTTGTTTATATCAAACTTTGCCCAATCATTTAGTAGTTCATTGAAATATAAATCACCATGACTACCATCTTGTTTAACACCAACATGATCTTGTATATACATTTCAATAGCAGCCGCGTGAGCTTGTTTAATATCTTCTGAAGAGTTAGGTATTCCACCAACTTCTTTTTCTGCAACAGATAATTTGTTCCATATCTTATCGGGTCTATTCATACTAAACCCTCTATATCCTCTACGCCTCAGATAGTACAAAAGACGAGGTTTATTGTTTTCCGCGAGTATAGGCATCCCGTAAAATACTAAAGCCATTAGAACGTCCTCAAAGAACATCTCAGCTGTTGGCGGTCTTGATAGGTATTCTAAAAAGAAACTGTTAGCCGGGGCATCTTCCATACTAAACCTAGTTAAACCGTGTAAAGCTCCTTTCGAGCCAACACCATCTACTGTACCCGATATATCGTAACTATCACAACCAAAAGCACCCATGTGTTCGTTGCCAGGATATTTAATACCATTTTTAAGTATCACTCTGTTTTGCAACTGCTGAGGTGGGACCCAACTAACCTTAAACCTGCCCTTTGGATCTGGATAAAATATAACTTGTGAATCTTTAATTCCATTGACCCATTGAAAGTTACCTGTTGTAATTCCAAGTGTGCTATACATCTCCTCGTTATAGTCTATTTGCTCGTATATTTTAATTAAATTAAATATACTGTTTTTAGTTTCATCTCTAAACGCATGCTCCGTGGTTCTAGGAAACTGACGATAAAACTCGTTTAAAGCATCTTGATCATCTTTTAAACCATCAACTTCATTCTGCCAGTTATCTATTACACCTACATCTATTAATTCACCGTCTGGTGTGAGTCTATCGATATCAGGAGTAGTAAAGACTGGAATTCCATACTCGTCAATAAATCCTTCATAGTTCCATTCCATTGGGATAAACAAAGAGTATAAGCCAGACTTTGTCTGACCATTTCTATTTCGTTTCGTGACATCTGAGGCATTGTATAGTTTTTTAAAATTCTCTCCACCTTTATCTAAAGCATTTGAAGTTGAGCCCATCATACATTTACCAATAATCCTACTACCTAATCGCAAACATGTTTTTGTAACTCTCCAGTTATTTAAAATATTATCAGGTCTCTCCCATTTACCAGATTCATCATGAACTAATAAAGCTAGTTTTTCACCATCATAACTATTGTCCCCAGTATTCTTCCAGTCAAAAA